>Ga0209654_1000081_pt1 | contig 96202 bp, 92 predicted proteins | sample SaaInl1SG_22_DNA_FD_184646 | JGI IMG/M metagenome (GOLD analysis project Ga0209654, IMG submission 184646) | Marine microbial communities from expanding oxygen minimum zones in the Saanich Inlet - ESP_161SG_22_DNA (SPAdes) (version 2) | ecosystem: Environmental > Aquatic > Marine > Intertidal... | reverse complement strand
TCCTTACCTCTTCTGTTTATAGCCTGCATTAAATCATCGGCATATCCTCTTCATTAAGTTCAGGTATTTCTAATCCCCTTAAATAGGTTAAACTTACATTTATAGACGAGTGTCCCATAGCTTTCTGAAGCTTGGTTATACTACCCGTTCTTTTGAAGATTTCTATAGCTCCTGAGTGACGAAAAGAGTAAAGTGTTTGGTCTTGCTCGATAAGCTTAGAAACCCTCTTAAAACGCCCCCAAAGTGTCTTAAAATAGTCCTCATTAAATTCAATAGGGGTATTGGTAAAAATGTTATTTTCCTTTTTGCCAATTGATAGTTGTTCCCTTATAAATTCAGGTATAGGCACTATCCTATTTCGTTTTGATTTAACCCTATCGCCTCCGATAGAAATATACTTTAAATCGTCACTAAAGTCTCCCCATCTTAATTGCCTTACTTCTCTATGAGGTCTAAGCAAACATCCATAAGTCAATAAACAACATAAATATAGATTACTATTAAAGCTTTTAACCTCATCTAACAAGACACCAATATTATCAATTGGTTTATGAAGTTTCTCGGTCTGTTTCCTTGGCTTTAAAGAGCTTATTTCTACTTCAAACCCATTCTCCTTTAAATAGTTTAAAAGGGCGTTTAAATGGCGTCTGATAGTGTTAAAACTAGTTGGGTTTTTATACTTATTTAGATACTTGTTTATGAATTCAATAGGTACAGTTTTGTAGAGAATTACTTGCCCTCTTAGTTCCTTAGAAATAGATTTAATAGCCTTTTTATAATTGGCTGAAAGAGGTTCACACAGCTTCTGAGCAACTAAATAGTCATAGAGTTCTAGTTCATTTTTCGGCAATTGATTGTCAAAAGAATAATTATTGTTTTCTAGATAGTCATAAACCTTTTTAGCTAATAGTTCTGCTTTGACTTTTCTCTCTTTTAGAGGGAAGTCGTTAGGTCTAAGTTGACTCTTAATCTTTTGACCATTTAGTAATCGTATTCGTTTTGACTTTAGAGTAAATTCAATGAAGTATTCACCGTTAGCTTTACGCTTAACTTTTGGATAAGACAATTCCATTTTGGCACGTATTTGGCATTTTACAATTAGACTTAATCGTAAAATATTCTAGATGCCTATTATTACTAGTCTTAAGAGAAGGTGAATTGAGTTTGATAATTTGACTGCCAGTCAAGCGCTCTAGCCAGCTGAGCTACATCCCCTTTTTGCTGACTGCTAAACTAAGCAAAATTTTAATGCTGTAATGACTTTCTCGAAAGACACCCTTGCTCTGATTTAATTTTTTCGCTACAGTCTAGTTTTTAAAAAATCTGGAACTTTTTAGAATTCTAAACAATTTTTCAGAACAGGGTGGGTTATTACTATAAAGTCTTTGATGAATCCTAGTTCTCGTTTTTTTCTTTTTGTACTGTTGTTGTTTGGAATACTAGAAATTCCTCAAGGGAATGCCCAAGGGGGAGACCTTTTAATTCAACAATACCAGAAAGGTCCCGCTTTGGATGGGGCTTACTCCCGCTGGTCGTTAGTTCCTGGAGTTCAGCTCAACTACATCAATACCGATCTGGAAAGTACCAGCCCAAAACTCGCCCTAGGAGCAGTACTTCAAATTGAATATCGAGTTTCTTCTACAGTAGGCTTTACAACAGGCCTGTACGATACACGTATTGCTTACTCCTATCCCGTGCAGGATTCTATTGGCATTGATAAATTGCGATATTGGTCCATCCCTCTGGGCATCCAACTCCATCCCACCAAACGGGTGAGCCTAGGTTTAAGCGCGTTATACAATAGCTTTAATAAAGGGCGTTTTTTACGGAGAATTGAAGAATTTGAGAGCGAAACCCCCTATCCCAAAGAACATTTTAAAAACAGTTTTGGAGGTGTTGTACAAGTGGGATATCACTTTTATAAAAAGTGCTACGCCTACTTAAATTTTCGCTGGGCTACGCGGAGCAATCCTCCAACCCTATCTCAAACCAATACAAATTCTGGCTTTCAGTTAGGAATCAACTACACCCTTTGGGTTTCGAAAAAAAGACGTTGACTTATGGCTTTTTTAACGTAATTTCAATCACTCCGTGAGCTCCTTTTACCCCATAGGATTTTTCGGCTGCCTCTCCTTTTAAAACATTAATTGACTCAATCTTGTCGGGATCTAAAGATTCCAGTAGTGCCCGGTCTTCATTGATTTTACCATCAATTACAAGAAGGGGTTTCAGACTGTCCGTTCGGACTATCTTGATATGCTGATTCGCCTTTTTAGAAACCCAAGTGTTTCCCTCTGTGGAAAGGGAGTCTTCCTCATGTTTAGACGCTCCAGAAGCAATAAAAACCCCTTCTGGTCCTTTGTCATTGGAGAAAAATAATATGTCGTGAACCCCTTTTTCACCCAAATCAAGAACCTCTCCAGATCGGATCATACTCCGCTGCACCACTTGAGTTTTTTCGGTTTTGGATTCTGAAGGTTCTGGACTTTGGTACACTTTCACAACCAAACAGGAAGTAAAAAGCAAAAGAATAAAGGAATAAAGGAGCGTGCGTATCATTTGTTTTTTTTACTAAAATAAGTAACTCATAGAGATATTTAAAAAAGGATGTCGATTATATCGTTGCCCTTCTATGTATGCCGAACTATTATTCAATAAAACATGCACCCTAAAAGGGGTTTTAAAATACATAAACCCTGCTTGATAGATATTGCGCAGCGGATTTACTGTCAATTGAAAAGGGGTATTGTTTCGAAACCCACTCCCAGATAAAGAGTAGTCGTGTATATTGTATTCCAAAACCATCCCCAAAAAAAAAGAAACCCCATTGTCCAGTTGTTCCAAACGATTTCCAAAAAAAGGAAGCCCCGGCAATTTCCCCATTTGAAAACCAAAACGGGAACGCAAGCTTGTCCGAAAAGTCCCTGCTTGTACTTGATTGTGATGCGCCCATTTCAACTTGTTTCCCAACCTTTTTCCCCAGAAAAAAGAAGCATTCCCATTCAAATGAAACGCCTGGGGAAGGGAACTTGTCCAGGTCAAGGGATCTAAATTGAGAATATAAATGTGATATGTGTTTTGTAGGACCTTGGCCAAAGAAGCTTCGGCACCTGTAGTGCCAAACTGAACCCCCCAGCCATACCCTAAATCAGGATGTTGAAATCGTTCTTTTTTATACCCTAAAAACAACCACCCATTATAGGGATAATCCATGTTGGATAAGGATTCTGTATAACGAAACGAAGGGGTGTTGATTTCTTGTCCGATAGTCCAATGTCTAGAAACATAACCCCATTTTGAAAGAGAATCTTGAGGTTTTTTGAGGAGCTTTCCAAATTCGAAAAAAATTCCACTACTGTAATAGCGGTCGATACCAAAATACAAATCATTGTCCACATTCAAGCCCACATACCGTTGAGCAATGAGGCTCGAAGACCAGGTCATCAAAAGTAAAATCGGTAAGCCAAAGCGCCGCAACAAAACGGGTTTACGATTTGTTTTTTAACACCAATAGAGGAATGGTACAGTAAAAATCTTTTTTGTAAATACGGTCGGGTTCCCACAATTTTTCAAAAAACCCACGCTCGCGCTTAAACGCGACCAACAGATCGGGTTGATGCGCTTGAAAATGTTCCAAAACCCCTTGATAAACGGTCGCGTTTTCAGAATACAGCAAGCCCTCGGAGCGTTGCAGCAGAGCGTCGTCCAATTGGTGATTTCGGTTTGCAAAACCAGGAACTTTTACCAACAACAGCTTCAGTATGGTTTTAAAGTGATCCTGAAATTCAATCATCGGCTTTAAAGTGACAAGATCTTTCACTTCTCCTGTTTTAAAAGCAAGTAGCATCTTTTTAGGAGGATTAAATGTTTTATCTAGGGGCGCAACCAGAACAGGAATCGTGGTTCGTTTGATCAAACTCCCTGCAACTCTACCCAAAAAAACCGTATCGTTGATTTCATTATTCAAGGGTGCCGTAACAATGAGATCAATTCCTATGGATTGATTCAGCTTCTTTACAGAACCGATTAAATCTTCCTCACTAGAAACCAGTTTGATTTCAGTATCTTGGGGTTCAATATGATCAATCAAAGTCCGGATACGCTGGATGTTTTCCTTTGCTAAACGTGCATTGACATTGGTCATTGCTGTTAGACTGGCGTGTGTGGGATAGGCATCCATCACATAAACAATACTCCCCATTGTTTTTGCCAAATCCAGAGCATATTTGAGGGTTGCTTCGGCATAATCAGAAATTCCTATCGGTACAAGGATGTGTCGCATGCTAAAATTTTTTACAAAAATACCAAGACTTGAGTGATCCACTTGCATTTTAACATAAAATATAGTGTTTCCCAATCCACAAAACCAAAGAGTTTATTTCAACCTCATCGGTTTATCCTTTGCTTTTTGTCGGTTCTGCTTAAAAAGTTTTAGAAGCCCTAGACTTTATGTACTTTTACCGCCATATGGAAGCCTATGTAACACATCGTCGTGAAGGGTCCTGCGGAATTCTTGAATTTGGGAATCCCGCTGGGAATTCCCTGCCCGGAAAACTCCTCGAAGAACTCCAAAAACAATTGCAACATCTTGAAGAAGATGACCAAGTAGCGGTTATCGTTCTTCAAAGTATGGGAAATAGAGCTTTTTGTGGGGGAGCCTCCTTTTCCGAAATGAAAGGATTGAAAACGGTAGAAGAAGCTACTGCCTTTTTTATGGGTTTTGCAAAAGTCATCAATCAGATCCGAAACTTGAGTAAGTTTATCATTGCCCAAGTTCAAGGAAAAGTAGTCGGAGGAGGAGTCGGTTTAGTGGCCGCTTGTGATTATGTTATTGCACATGAGAGTGCTGGAGTGAAATTGTCCGAATTGTCCATCGGTATAGGCCCTTTTGTTATAGAACCGGCCGTCTCTAGAAAGATCGGAACAACTGCCTTTGCCCAGCTATCACTAGAAGCCGAACGTTTTAAATCCGCTCTATGGGCAAAAGAAAAAGGGCTTTACAGTACGGTGGTCTCGTCCGAAGAAAGCCTTAAAAAAAACGTCACAGAAACCGCCCTGCGTTTGGCAAGCTATGCCCCTGAAGCAGTAAAAAATCTTCGAAAACTCCATTGGAAAGAGACTGATCATTGGGAAACCCTCCTTCCTGAAAATGCAGAAATTACTGCAAAACTCGTTTTAGAAGAAGTAACACAAAATATTCTTAAATCATTGTAATACAAATGGATAAGGTAATTAGAATCACAAAAGAGTTTAAGTTTGAAACGGGCCACGCCCTATACGGTTATGACGGATTGTGTAAAAATGTACACGGCCACAGCTACAAACTCTCGGTAACCCTTTTGGGAACACCTATCACTGACCCCGATCATGTGAAATACGGTATGGTGATGGATTTCGGCGATCTTAAAAAAATCGTCAATGAAACCATCGTTACCCCTTTTGATCACGCTACGGTACTGAATGTGGATTCTCCACACAAAGAACTGGCAGATACCATGGAAAGCAGAGGACACAAAATTATGCGAGTCCAGTACCAACCCACCAGTGAAATGATGGTCCTTGATTTTGCTGAAAAAATTAAAGCCCGATTACCTGAGCAACTCAAACTGCATCATTTAATCTTAAGAGAAACTGAAACTTCTTATGCTGAATGGTACGCCTCAGACCAAGAGGTTTAAAACCCTAAGGCCTTTAGATCTGCTTTGGGCTTTGCGTTTTCTTTTGATTTTGCGTCTGCCAATTCATCACAGTCCACGGGAATACTCAACTCCTCTGGAGCAATAAAATCCTCTTTAGAAATTCCAAAATCAGGGTTTTCATACAAGGAACGCATATAATTTCCCCAAATGGGTAAAGCCATGGTGGCACCCTGACCAAATCCAATATCTTTAAAATGGATGGAACGGTCTTCGCCCCCTACCCATACACCTGTAGCCAAATTAGGTACCATACCCATAAACCATCCGTCGCTTTGATTCTGAGTCGTTCCTGTTTTTCCTGCAATTGGGTTTTCAAAAATATAAGGATAGCCCGTTACCACATTCTTGTAGATGTAGTTGGTTTCCTCCAGTCCCGCGTGCCGCAGTCGTGCTCCAGAACCTGCTGTAGTTACACCCTGCATCAAATTTACGGTCACATAGGCTGCCTCTTGACTCAATACGTCTTGTGTCTCAGGAAGCACCTCGTTCAAGGCGCGGCCGTTTTTGTCTTCTATACGAGTGATCATAATGGGTTTGACATAAATCCCTTGATTGGCGAAAGTACTGTAGGCACCTACCATTTCAAACAAACTGATGTCTGGTGTCCCTAAAGCAATGGAAGGGACCTCTGGGAGATTGGAGGTAATCCCCATTTTTCGGGCTAAATTAATTACTGGTTTGGGGCCAACTAAATCCATGATTCGAGCGCTAATGGTGTTGACAGAATTGGCTAACGCATTTTTTAATGTCCGGGTGCGACCGTATTTGTCTCCTGAGTTTTTAGGACACCATGCATCCATGTTTCCATGTTTCATCGGTTCAATACAAAACAAGGCGTCGGGTAGAGAATCACAAGGAGATAGTTTCAGTTGGTCAATGGCCGTGGCGTATAAAAAGGGTTTAAATGTAGAACCAATTTGACGGCGTCCTTGTTTGACCTGATCGTATTGGAAATGTTTGTAATTATACCCGCCTACCCAAGCCTTTACGTGGCCGGTTTGAGGTTCCATAGACATCATCGAAGCGCGGAGGAAATGTTTGTAATAGCGGATGGAATCCAGCGGAGTCATAATCGTATCGATTTCTCCTTTCCAACTGAAAACCCGCATGGGGACTTCTTTTTTAAAGGAAGCTAAAATATCTTCTTCTTCGATTCCTGCCAACTTCATTTTTCGCCACCGCTCGGTTCGGTAAGCCGTTCGTGTCAACAGCGTGTCTATTTCTCCTTCTCGAAGTTCTAAAAAAGGAGCCGTTGGATTTTCTCTTTTCGTGTTTTGTCTAAAAAACTCCTTTTGTAAATTTTTCATATGCATGCTCACGGCATCTTCGGCCAATTCTTGCATACGAGAATCAATGGTCGTGTAAATCCGCAGCCCATCGCGGTACAGGTTGTGTTTACTACCGTCAGGTTTGGGGTTGGCGTCGATCCACTCGTCCATAAATTCCTTTAAATACGCTCTAAAGTAGGTTGCAAGCCCTTCTCTATGGGATTCTGGAGTAAAGGTGATTTTTAACGGAAGTTGAGCTAGAGAATCCTTTTCTTGCTCCGTGATCCGTTGATTCCGAACCATCTGTTGAAAGACAATGTTTCTTCGTTCTTTGACGCGTTCAGGTCGGCGAATAGGATTGAAGAGAGAGGAATTTTTTAACATTCCAACAAGCGTCGCAGACTCCTCGATGTTGAGCTCTTGAGGAGTTTTATTAAAAAAGATTTTTGCTGCCGAGCGGATTCCATCTGCCTGATAACCAAAGTCATACTTGTTTAAATACATCGCCATAATTTCTTTTTTGGTATAGCGTTGTTCCAATTGTACGGCGATGACCCATTCTTGTGCTTTTTGGAAAATGGTTTTAAGTACATTTCTGGAACGGACACCCACAAAAATCTGACGTGCCAACTGTTGGGTGATGGTACTGGCCCCTCCGCGTTTACCCAAAAAAGCAAAAGCGCGAAGTGTTCCTCGCCAGTCAATTCCCGCGTGATCATAAAAACGCTCGTCTTCCGTAGCAATCAAAGCTTCCACCATGTCCGTTGGAATTTCGTCAAACCCAATGGGGGTTCGGTTGTCGTCGAAATAATATTTTCCTAAAATGGTTCCGTCTGATGAAATGATTTGAGTAGCTAAGTTGGTTCTTGGGTTTTCTAACTGTTGAAGGTCGGGCATGGGCCCAAAAATTCCCAATGCTGCACCTCCGAATAGGACGATTATTCCAGTCACCCCTAGAAGGAAAATACCCCATAAAACACGGATGTATTTTCGAAATGCGCTTTGCTTTTGTTTCCCTTTTTTCTTTGCCATCTTTATTGATCTTCAATACTGATTCCCACAGCTACAATTCCCTTGAGCTTAGAAACGCCTTCCGCTACTCCATTATTGCGTACCGCTTGGGAAATTGAAATCTTCAGTGGACGTCCCGCAGGAAATACAACTCCTTCTTTCCACCACAACTTGCTTTCTTTTACTTCGGTAAAACCCGTCCCTAACCATTTCCCATCTGGGGCTGCCATAGCATATTCCAAAGTATCTTGGGTAACCAATTCTCCCCCCGCTGTAAGGCTTGCAATTAGAAAAATATTTGCAAATGGATAGGTGTTGTCATTGCGCAACCGTATAAAAACATTCTTTATCAAAGTATCGGTGACTTGTTCCGGTAGCTCAAAAATTACAGGGCTTGTAGAAAGACCTTCCTGAGCTGTGGTTTGGTAGGTCACATAACCCGAGTCGGAAGCACAAGACCCAAGCAGCAGACTGGCACAAACCAAACGCACTAGATAAAAACTATTTTTTGACTTTGCTTTCAAATCGTCTTCTTTTATTTCTTTTTGAATGACTTCGCGGGGGATCAAAACGCTTCAGACTGTCTTGTCCTACCCCAATGTCAAACAGTTTGTTTTTTTCTTCTTTGACTTCCTCCTCTACATAGGCTTCCAAACTGGGCACTTTTTGGTTTGCCTTGTTTTTATCAATGATTTCCTTGACCGCAGAAACGGTCAATTTGTGCCAAGTCGTCCATTCACCTTTGTAGGCGTACCAAATTAATCCCTTAAAAATATCCATCTTTTGGAAAACGCCAATTCCTTTTTCCGTTTGCAGTTTCACCTCTGCTTTAGGGAAGGCTTTTAACGCAGAGCGATAGACCTCCAATTCGTAATTCAAACAGCATTTGAGTCGCCCGCATTGTCCTGCTAGTTTTTGTGGATTTAGTGAAAGTTGTTGGTAGCGTGCCGCAGCGGTATTAACCGATCGGAAATCGGTAAGCCATGTAGAACAACACAACTCCCGGCCACAAGATCCAATACCACCCAGTCGGGAGGCTTCCTCTCGCAGTCCGATTTGACGCATTTCGATCCGAATGGAAAATGCACGCGCCATGTCTTTAATCAATTGGCGAAAATCCACCCGCTTGTCTGCCGTATAATAAAAAGTGGCTTTTTTACCATCTCCTTGAAATTCAACATCCGAAAGTTTCATGTTCAGTTTTAATGCAATTGCCAACTTCCGTGCCCGCTTTTGCACCTCCGCCTCCTTCGCGCGACTGGCTTGCCAAATATCAATTTCTTCCTGATTGGCAAGACGTAAAATAGTTCCAATTTTATCGCTCTCCGCTTTGATTTTTTTGCGCTTCATTTGCACAGCTACCAGCGCACCGGCTAAGGTGACTGTACCCAAGTCATACCCTCGGTCCACCTTGGTGATGACCAAACTTCCAGCCTGAGGTTTTAGTTCTTTGGGGAAACGAAAGAATTCTTTTCTGCTGTTTTTAAACCGCACCTCCACAAAAGAGCAGTCCTCTTCACCTTGGGGAGGATGCATGTTTTCCAACCAGTCAAAGACGGTGAGTTTGTTACAACTGTCGCTCCCACAAGTGCCGTTGTTTTGACAACCCCTGGGAGAACCGTTTTTAGTGCTGGAACAGCTGGAACAACTCATGAATGCATTGCAAATTTAGACCTTAAAGATACAGGGATTTCAACAAATCAAAAGCTAATAAACTCTTAATTTACTGTTTGAACTTAAGGACTTCCGAACGTCCTTTCTTAAAGATTTTGTTGCTGTTGTGCGTGCCCTTTCGAAGTGCTTTTTGGGCTTCTTCAGGAAGTGCTATAGTTTCTTTACAGGCGTCGGAGCAACACTGGTTCATCTTTTCTCCACAGGAATCACACTGGATAAACAACAGATGACAGGCCTCGTTGATGCAATTTACATGGGTGTCACAAGGGGCGCCGCATTGGTGGCATTGGGCAATGACGTCCTCGGAGATACGTTCGCCACGACGTTCGTCAAAGACAAAGTTTTTCCCTACAAACTTGTTTTCCAATTCTTGATTTTTAACCTGCCGTGCATATTCGATGATCCCACCTTCCAGTTGATAGACCTTTTTAAACCCCTTATGCTTAAAATAGGCCGAGGCTTTTTCACAGCGAATCCCTCCTGTACAGTACATGACAAGGTTTTTGTCTTCTTTATGTGCCGCTAAATCTTCTTCGATAAGGGGTAACGATTCTCGGAAGGTGTCGACATCCGGTGTGACAGCCCCTTTAAAATGACCGATTTCACTTTCGTAATGGTTGCGCATGTCCACGCAAATGGTGCCTTCACTATTTAGTAATTCATTGAATTTCTGTGCATTGACATGGATACCTTTTTGTGTTACATCAAATTGATCATCGTTCAATCCGTCCGCTACAATCTTGTCGCGTACTTTGATCGTAAGTTTTAAAAAGGATTTGAGGTCTTGCTCGATGGCGATGTTTAGTCGAACGCCTTCTAAAAAAGAAATACTGTCCAGATGGGCTTTAAATTCGTCAAAACGCGGAGCGGGAACCGAAAGTTGGGCGTTGATTCCTTCATAAGCGACGTAAATACGTCCTAAGACTTCTAAGGGATCCCAAGAAATAAACAGGTGATCGCGAAACAGTTGTGGATTGCCGATGTGCGCATACTGATAGAAAGATAAAGTCAGGCGTTCCGTACCCGCCTCTTCCAACATTTGACCTCGTTCTTGCGCACTTAGTTTGTTGTACAGTTGCATGCTATAAACGATTTAAGTGTAAGGCAAAGGTAGGGAAAAGCTTGGTTTTGCGGTGGAAATTTTCCACCACAAATTAGATAACTCCTTTAAAATAAGAACTGTATCTTCTTTTAAAGTTCTCCTTTCAGCTTGAATTGTACTAGTCTGAAAACAAAACAGGGTTTAAGGGCGAGTTTACGGTTTCTCCAATTTCCACTCCGGGACACCAGGTATCCCAATCGTTTTGTTGGCCTTCGTTTTCGGGGGCTTTTAATTTGATGTCTTGATCCATATAAATAACGGTCATCACTTTCCGGACTTGGTCCGTGGTGTTGGCTCCTGCCCTGTGAAAAATCCACCCGGAATGAAAACTCACTTCTCCGAGATCAAAAGGCGCAATGGTGTGGGGAAAGTCCGTGACACGGAGGCGGTCTCCGATCAAGGTTTCGCTTTCGTCACTGATGGACAAAGCTCTTCCCTCTTGGATTTTATGACTCCCCGCGCTAAATTCTAAGGGCCCCATTTCCAAAGGCGTGGCTTGAAGCGGAATCCAGGCCGTAATCGTCTTGTCGGAAGACAAAGGCCAGTAGTACTGATCTGCATGCCAAGGCGTAATGCCCCCTCCGCCTTCTTTAAATAAGGCTTGATCGTGGTACAGGCGTACGCCCGAAACTTCCATCAATCCCGCAGCGACTCCCGCCAAACGCGGACTAAAAATAAGCTCCTTGATCCCCTCATCTTCACGCCACAAATTAAAAAGTTGCAAAAACGCTTTCCCATAGGTGTCCCGTTCTTCCAAGGGTACAGAAACCCGATTCATTTCCCCTACTTTTTCTGAAATCCGAGCATTGTAATAAGCCAGCACTTCTTTGGAAAGCAACTGCTTGATCTTGATGTAGGCGTTTTTTTTATAAAACGCGATTTGCGCTTCCGTTAGCGGAAAAGGGGTTTTTAAATACTCCTGATGCATGGCTTTAGTTTTCAATTGTAGCAGAAAAATACAAAAAAAGAGGGGTTTTGGCTCTATTTCTATTCCTCCTCTGAAAAGTGTCCCCCCCGAAGCCCACGAGAATCTAGTGTTTCGTTCTGTTGTTTGAGCCAGTCTGCTTTGGTAAGGACATAGCTGCGTTCCCTACATCCCTCTTTTTCGTTATAAAATTCTCTTTTAAAAGTCATCAACTGCTCCAAAATTCTGAGAGACCCTTTGTTTTCAATATACGCAGCTGCATGGACTTGCGGGGCGTTTAGTTCCATAAAATAGAAGCGCAGCATCCCTTTCGCGGTTTCTGAACCGTAACCTTTTCCCCAATAGGCACTTCTAAAACGATAGCCCATTTCTTGTTCTCCCTGTTCATTAATTAAAAACAACGCCAAACCAATCAGTTCTTCCTTTTCCTTTGTAAAGATGCCACAGTCAACCTTTCGCTCCTGTAGAACTTGCAGTTCCCAATCCAGATTGCGGTTAAACCGCCCAAGCAGTTCTTCCTCCGATAACGGCTTCTGGGGAATGAACTCTAAAATCTCCAGGCCCTTTCCAATTTCTTTACTCCCGTGAAAGGGAACAGGAGGGGAAAAAACACCGTCCTTTTGATAGAAATAATGACTTCCTGAAGATCGTACATAATTCCAACCCTTCTTTTTTATCAAACGATGCAATTCTGAGTATTTCATTTGGGACAAAACAAAGGTAACTATTTAGTTACTTTTACACAAGCTATTTTGTGATTTACTCCTCCAACTGCAGCGTTACCCAGACCTCCTCGTCTTTTTCTAGGGTAAGGGTATTGCGCAGGATGGAATAACTGTTGATTTCCAGTAAGGCATTGGTAAATTCCTGTTCGCGGGTGTTGCGTTCCCCTTCACAGGCGCGTTCGGTAAAGAATAAGTCGGTAAAGGTAAGCTTGTCTTCTTTGGTTGTATAACTTCCTCCTCCGCTGTTACAGGATGTTTGGACATCTAGGGTGCCTTTGGCAAAAAAGGTGATCCCCGTATCTTCATCCAAAATGGAAGAAGAAATCGCGTTGGGTGTTCGGAGGGAAACTACTTCCCAGGCATTAACCAAATCAGCGTTTTCCGGACGGGTTAGGGTCAGTACAACCTTCCCCTCGGCATTGCGCAACTGGGCTCGGTTTTCTTCTAGAGTAAAGGTCAGTACCGCGTTTTCAAAAAGGGCTGCCAATTCTTGCTCTCGGTTTCCTTCTGCTTCAGGACAGCCAATCAAGGTAGAGGCAATCAAGGAAAAAGTTAGGGTCTCTTCTTGGATCGCAACTCCTCCAAAAAGGGTGTTGCATCCTGCAGAAGCAGAAAAATTCTCTTCTTCAAAAAGGAGGGTTCCCCCTCCGTCAATGTCCCAATGACCTAAAATGGAATCAGGATCAAAGTCGGGAAAGGTGATTGCATCCGTATCACAAGCGAAAAAGACAAGTGAAAGAAAAAAGAAGGGAAAATAAAGTAGGCTTGTTTTCATGGCTGTTGGATTGAAATTAAAAATCACAGGAGCCAAAAACCATACCAAAGCCCTATTTCAAATGACCTGTTTTCTTTCCGATCAAAATTAAATCCGTTTGACGGCCATTCACATAGCGAAATCCATCAGGACCGTAATAGCCTGGCTCTTCCAACATGACGCGTACATCTTTTTTCCACTCCTCGATATAGACCTTGGCGTTCAACTCAATGGCATAGACCGTATTTTCATAAAGAGGGTGTTCTCCAGAACCGGGGATGCCTTCTTGGGCGTCCCACATCCCGAAGGTCGTCCCGGCTGAGTGGCCGTACAAGCCCAAAGGATGGGTATATATTTGGGGACGTAAGCCTGCCGCTTTACTCGCTTCGATAGCCATTTTTAAAGTCGCATTTCCTGTTCTTCCCGTTTTAAAATGATCCGTCAAAGCATCTTGAACGGCATTGCCCTGGCGTAAGGCTTCTCGTAAAAATTCGGGAGCTTCCGTTTCTCCGGGCTGGAGTACATAGGCCAGTTCTTGGCAGTCGGTATTTAAAGTCAAATAGGTAATCCCAAAATCGCAGTGCACCAAGTCACCCGGCTGGATGACGTCAAATTTAGATTGGCCATCAAAGGCGTACAAATCACTGGCGCCTGTTCGTTGGACGTCCACCGTGGGTTGGAACCAGGTTTTAAGTCCTAATGCAGAAACTTTTTCTCGCATCCACCACACCACATCTTCCGTAGTGGTGGCCCCAGGAGTAATGACGTCCGTAGAAAACGCCTCTGCAATAATGTTATGAGTGATTTCTGACAGCTGACTAAAAAGCGTCATTTCCAATGGGGTTCGCGTTTCGATCCATCGTACGGCGAGGGTTTCCGCAGAGACGACTCGTTTTTTAAATTTCTCCGGAAGGACTTGCATCATCCCGTCGTAGTCTGTTTTCACCAAGCCGTCTGCAATGCCGTAATGCTCGGAAATGTTTACCCCTATTTTTTTTGGATTTTGACTCACTATATAATCTGCCAGGGCTTTCCACTGATCGGGCTGTTCTTCTTTATTCCAAATGGAGCGAATGTTGTTCCCAAAATTATATCGTGTAATCGCTACCGGGTCTATTCCGTCTTTGGTTTTTGAAAAAACCAAAATGGTACGCCTACGTGCGTTCAACCAGGTAGGAGGCAATAAGGTTTTGACCACAGGGTCCTCGTTGTATTCCCGTGTAATCAAGACCCAAAGGTCGATGTCCTGTTCTTCCATCAGCTGGGGAAGTAGGTTTTCAATGCGATCTTTTTGAATTTGATCCATTAACGTGGCGCGTTCCCGCAGTGGTAAAATGTCTTGTGCAAAGAGGGGCATTGCTATCAGGCTGAGTAAAAATACAAGTCGTTTCATAGGAGATAAATATTCGTTAAACCTACGAAAAAAAATTGTTAATAATGCAGCCAAAACAGACTTGGAAGCGGGAGGAAGAAACTGTACATTAGCTGAAAAAGTGAGTTATGGCAGATCAAGATAGTGCAAAGTTAAAAGCCCTAAAGCTAACCCTAGACAAGCTAGACAAAACCTATGGGAAAGGGGCTGTAATGAAATTAGGCGACGAAGCCATTGAAGAAGTAGAGGCCATTCCCTCAGGTTCTTTAGGTCTGGATATCGCACTGGGAGTAGGAGGCTATCCACGAGGGCGCGTAATCGAAATTTACGGACCAGAATCTTCCGGAAAAACGACCTTAACTTTACACGCCATTGCCGAATGTCAAAAGCAAGGAGGTATCGCTGCTTTTATCGATGCGGAACACGCTTTTGATCGCTTTTATGCAGAAAAATTAGGTGTGGATGTAGGGGAACTTATCATTTCACAACCCGATCACGGGGAGCAAGCCCTCGAAATTGCGGACAACCTCATCCGCTCGGGAGCCATCGATATAGTGGTGATCGATTCTGTTGCGGCCTTGACTCCAAAGAGTGAAATTGAAGGCGAAATGGGAGACTCCAAAATGGGCCTCCACGCCCGACTCATGTCGCAAGCCTTACGAAAGCTCACCGCTTCTATCAGCAAAACAAACTGTACCGTATTTTTCATTAACCAGCTCCGTGAAAAAATTGGAGTGATGTTTGGCAATCCAGAAACAACCACTGGAGGAAATGCACTGAAATTTTACGCTTCCGTTCGTTTGGACATCCGCCGCTCAACACAAATAAAAAGTGCAGAAGCAGAAGTAATGGGAAATAAAACCCGTGTAAAAGTGGTCAAAAACAAAGTCGCTCCACCCTTCCGAACTACTGAATTTGATATCATGTACGGAGAAGGTATTTCTAAAATTGGCGAAATCATTGACCTAGGAGTCAACTACGAAATCATCAAAAAAAGTGGGTCTTGGTTTAGCTATGGCGATACCAAAATTGGCCAAGGACGTGATGCTGTAAAAACTTTATTGTTAGACAATCCTGAGTTAATGGAAGAACTGGAACAAAAGATTATGGCCACTCTAAAAGAAGTAAACGGATAACTAAGCGGTCTTTTTTTTCCAAACTTCAATTGCCCTAACTGCATGTTGTTTGGGATCTGCTAAAAGTTCGTTTTTGATTTCTTGATGCATACGTACTGTCAAAGGTTGAATATCCGATTCATTCATGCCTTTTGTTTCAATTAAATCCAAGGCTTTTACTCGTAGTGACCCTCCAAAGCCGTGGGTCGTGTACCAGGGAAATTTTCGTTTGCAATCCAAAAAAATCATTGGAAAAACAGGGAGTTGATGTTCAATTGCCAATTTAAACGCACCCCGTTTAAACGAGTTTAAAAGTAGGGTTTCGTCCAGATACTCCTTTTCTGGGAAGATGCAAATGCTGTACCCTTTGGCAATCACCTTACGTGCTTGGTCATAGACCTCAAGTCGGCTTTGCGCACTACTTCGATCTACGAGGATTGCTGCGCGCTTATACAAATAACCGAAAATGGGGATTTTACCGATTTCTTTTTTTCCTACAAAAACAAAAGGGGTCTTTCGCATACGAAGCATCAGCATAATATCCATATAACTGGAATGATTCGCAACCAAAACCATACTTACCCCTTCGGGGGGAAAGGGATTGAGTCGTTTTACCCAAAACCCTGTTCCAAAAAGGACAAAAGGAGCCCAAATATTTCGCGCTACCCAATACACATAGCGGTACCCGTTGGGAAGTACTAAAAACAGCGCCAAAGGAATGAAAAGGAGGATTACGGGAATCGCACTGAGGAAATAGAACCAAATCCGCCACAAGACCAATAGTACTTTACTCATGGAGTAAAGATATTGATTAAAAGACATTTATTTTTCCCTTGCTCTTTCATTATTCTTGCATCCCTTAAAAAATAGTTGCGCCCCGATGTGAGGAACCGTACCTTTGTTAAAAATTTTGAAATGGCACGGATTTTAACTGGCGTACAGTCCACAGGCACACCACATTTAGGGAATCTCCTTGGTGCAGTACTTCCGGCAATTGAAATGGCCAAAGCGACCTCAGACGACTCGTTTTTGTTTATCGCAGACTTTCATTCGCTCACCCAAATCAAAAACGGGGAAACGCTTCGGGAAAACACCTTTTCTACAGCGGCAACTTGGCTAGCTTGTGGTTTGAATATTGAAAAAACACATTTTTACAGACAAAGTGATGTAAGTGAGGTGACGGAACTCGCCTGGTATCTCAATTGTTTTTTTCCCTACCAACGCCTGACCTTGGCACACTCCTTTAAAGATAAATCGGAGGATTTAGCCGATGTCAATACGGGCTTGTTTACCTATCCCATGTTAATGGCTGCTGACATCCTTTTGTACGATGCCGAAATTGTCCCAGTAGGGAAAGACCAATTGCAGCATTTGGAAATTACACGAGATGTCGCTTCGCGTTTTAACCACCAAATGGGTGAAACCTTTGTGATTCCCAAAGCGAAAATCCAAGAACATACACAACACATCCCAGGTACCGACGGTCAAAAAATGAGCAAGTCGAAAAACAATACCATTAACATCTTTCTTCCTGAAAAGAAACTGAGAAAACAGATCATGGGTATCCAAACCGACAGCACAGCGCTAGAAGATCCTAAAGATCCCGATACCTGTACGGTCTTTACCCTTTATTCCCTTTTAGCCCCCGCTTCTTCCATTCAGGAGTTGCGTGCGCGCTATCAAGCAGGTGGAATGGGATACGGGCATGCAAAACAATTACTTTTTGACCTCATCCTAGACCGCTTTTCCGAGGAACGCGAAAAATACGACTACTTCCACCAGCATCCTGAAGAGGTTTATATTGCCCTCGCGAAAGGTGCCGAGAAAGCACGTAAAGTAGCCCAAGAGGTAGTACTGAGAGTTCGTGACAAAGTAGGTTACTAGATCAGCTCGTAGTACTTTCCAGGCAGTGCCCGTACCACGCCTTTCATTTCCAATTCCATAAGCATCGCTGCGGTCTTACTGATATTTTGTCCCACTTCTAAAGCCAATGCATCCAAATGGGTTTTACTCCGCTGCTGCAATCCTTCGACCACTTTCTTTTCTTCCTGACTCAGCTGTATAAAAAGAGTTTTTTGAACGCTTTTTGGACGGGAGTCTTTTTCCCAACCCAAAGCAGTGACCAATTGTTGGGGATCAGAGAGCAATTGGGCTTTTTGTTGAACGATCAATTGATGACATCCCTGACTTTTATGATCGGAATAACGGCCCGGAACAGCAAAGAGTTCCCGCCCGTATTGATGGGCAAGGTTCGCTGTATTCATACTTCCCCCCTGCACTCCAGACTCGATCACTACCGTGGCATGAGCCATGCCCGCAATCAACCGGTTTCTCGACGGAAAATTGACCCGATGAAATTCGGTCTCTGGTAAAAAATCGGTGAGTAGCGCACCCTTAATTACTAGCTTTTTTGCAGTACTGCTGTGTTCTTTCGGATAAATAAAATCCAAGCCGTGTGCCAAACAAGCTACGGTTTCTAAGCCCTCCTTTACTGCTGCACGATGCGCAATAATGTCAATTCCTCGTGCTAGGCCGGAGCAGATAATCGGATTGTACGGACGCAAACAACGGATGAGCTCTTCACAAAAAGCTTTCCCGTGGGGGGTGTTTTGTCTAGTTCCTACTACACTGATGATTTTGCGGTCTTTAAATTTGGTGGTGCCTTGATAAAATAGCAGTATCGGTGCATCGGAACAATAAGAAAGAGGTAGTGGATAGTCTTCCGTACCAAATTTTAAATGTTGAACTTGGTACTTCTCTAAAAGTTTTCTTTGCTGTTTTGCTTTGGGATACACTTTTTCCCAAGTTGCAAGCCCTTTACAGGCATATTCGCCAAGCCCAGGAACGGTTTGCCACTCCTTAGCACTGGCTTTAAAAATAGCAGTGGCACTCCCAAAATGCATTAATAGTTTTTGGCTGCGCTGCCAGCCAATCCCTGAAAGGTGTTGCAAAACAAGGCAAGCTTCGAGTTCTGTCATGGCGTTGGGGTCTATTTTACGAAGATACTAAACCTTCATTCTGTGCGTTTTAAAAAAGTGGCATTATTTTACTATTTTTGGTTCGATGCAGTTAACCCGTTTTATACAAGAATTACTCTACCAATACGAATGTGTAACTATTCCACATTTCGGTGCCTTTTTGACGCGCTCTTTTAATGCGCAGGTAGACCCAAGAGGCTTCTTCTATCCTCCTCGAAAAGAGGTGAATTTCAATCAACTTTTAACTGCAAACGACGGATTGTTAGCCCATTATGTCGCTAGAAAAGAAAATATTACTTACGAAAATGCCTTGCGAACAATCGAAAAAGAAGTTAGTAGTTGGAAAAAAAAGTTGCAAACTCAAACCTTGCGTTTTCCTGGTGTAGGAGAAATTCGATTGAACCAAGAACGTAAAATAGAATTTACCCCCTGGGAAAGAATCAACTTTGATCTAAACTCTTTTGGCTTACACTATTTTGAACGTGAACCGATCCAGGAATCCGTTAATCAAATAAAAAACCATTACGATATGGAAGACACAAATAAAGACGAACTGATGTTTACTCCCGAACAAAAGGAAGGTTCAAAAAAATCTCCAGTTCTACGCTATGCAGCTATTGGTATAATTGGGATCGCTCTCTTGGGTGCTTCCTACTATTTTAGCGACCGTTATGTTACAGAACAGCGGATTGTAGCTCAAGAAAAGGCTCAAAGTCAAATCGAAAAGAATGTCCAAGACGCTACTTTTGATCTGGGAAGCCTCTCTTCGATCGATGTCTCTGTTGCCGCAAACCCTGTAGAAGAAGTGGTATTGGATCAAGTGTATTTCAGTGTAATTGCAGGCTCTTTTCGTTCTGTAGAAAACGCAGAAAAAAAGGTTGTTGATCTTAAAGCGGAAGGCTACCCAGCCGCACTTGCTCAAATAAATCCAGAAGGTCTTTATCGCGTTGCGTATGGACGATACACCTCTAAAAAAGAGGCAATTAACATGCTTTATTTTCTAAAGTATACCTTAGAGGAAGAAGCCTGGTATTTGGAAGAACGCTAGACTACATCTGATACACCCAGTCCTTGGGATTCAATGCTTTTACATTGTTAAATATCCCAAATTGTAATTGGGTTTTCCCTGTTTGCTGGTTTGTGAAGACTTCCCCGATGGGTTGTTTTGCTGCTACCTTTTCTCCTTTTTTGACATAAAGCTTTGCCAAATTGGTGTAAAGCGTGATAAAGTTACCATGGCGAATGAGCACCGAAGGGTTGCTCCCTTTAATTACGATTACCGACATTACCTCCCCTTCAAAAACCGCACGGACTTGTGCTGAAGCTTCTGTCGCTAAGATCACCCCATTACTTTGAATCGTTGTCGTTTTTACTACCGGATGCTGTTGTCGTCCAAAGCCTTGAATCACCACACCTTTTTCTAAAGGCCAAGGTAAACGCCCTTTGTTTGCCTGGAAATTTGCCGCGATTAACTTGGCTTCAGGGGTAAGTTGAAAGGTTTTGTTCCCTTTTTTCCCTGCAGCTTTGTTTGATGCGGCAATGGCCTCGCGTATCAATCGATTGATTTCACGGTCTATGGCTTTGCGCTGTTTTTCCTTTTCTGCAATCTGTGCAGCAAGAGAACGTTCTTTGCGTTTTAAAGTTTTGATCAGGTTCTGCTGTTGTTTGCGTTCTTTTTCTAACTCCTCTTGTACCGCTCTGTTTTCTTCTACCAAGGCTAGCTTCGTTGCTTTTTCCTGAGTTAAGGTTTTGTTGAGTTCCTGCAGGAGTGTTGTCTTTTCTGCAATAGCAATTCCTTGCTTTCTTCGATAACGAGCATATTGTTTTAAGTATTGAATGCGCTTGTAGGCCTGCAAAAAGTTTTCAGAGGAAAACAAAAACATCAGACGGTTCTGCAGCGATTTACTGGCATACGACTTTTGAATCATTTTTGCATATTCGGCTTTAAGTGATTCCAGTTCTTTTCTTTGATCAGCTATCGTTCTTTCGTTCAGTCCAATTCTTCGCGTCAACAAGTTTGCCTGTTGGTTGGTCACCTTGATCAATTCAGATCGAACGTTGAGCTTTACTTGTAAGTCTTCTACCTCAGAAAGAGCATTTTTGCGCGTCTTGTTATTGGAGAAAAGCAGGCTGTTGATTTGCTTAATTTCGTTCTTTAATTGAAGCCGTTGAGCCTCCAATTGTTTTTGTTGTTTTGAGCTTTGTTGTGCAAAACCAGTCCCCAATCCAATCCAAAATAAGAGGAGAAAAAAAGCACTTCTTCTCATTAAAATTCAATTTTAGAATAGCCTTGGGGGATTTCAAAAGGAAAGCTCAACTGATCGGTAAGGTCCGTTCGTGTAAATTCCAGTTCCAACCGCTGTGACTGAGTGCCATCAAAAAGGGTAATCTCAATTAGATTGGGTAATGATTTTCCCTCTATTCTGAGGTGGCCTAAGTATTTTATTGTCAGATTATACCCGCTTCCTGGAATCATAAAACGTTGTTCTTTGAGAAGAAACGTTACAGGATCAAAAAACAAGGTGGGTTTTAAACCTGTTCGTTTTCCTTGTGGAATTAAAATGTAATATTGGGGGTTTGAAATTTGTTTCCATCTTCCTTCACTAGGATCTAGAAAAGGTTTCCCTAAAAAAAGATTTTCGATGTCAGTATAGCCAAAAGAGGTGTTAAATGGCGCATTGATTAAATCAAAATTTCCTTGGAAATACGTTTTTTGGAATTTCTCATAAAAGGAAACTTCGTTCGGGGTGATCAATAGTTTAGCGATCGGAATAAGCATGGTCGCGCTGAGCCACAATTGCTTTTTGCTCTCCATACGGTATTGTACGATGACTTGTTGCTCGCGTTTTCCATTGTCGTAAGTTGCTTTAATCCGAGAGCGTACTTTGTTGACCTTTGGGTAAGTGCTTCGGATTTTTGAAGCCAACGATTCCAAGTTTACATTTTTTACCGGTGTTTTGGTGGGAAGCACGGCAACGGTTTTACAGCCAGTCAATAGTGTAACAGTCGTTAGGAAGAGTAAAATTATTTTAAAATATGTTTTCATCATTCAAGCTGTGAATAATCGCCTAGACTTACAAAGGTAGGGTTTCCTTTATAACGTACTTGATTTCCAATCATTGCTTTTTGTAAAGTCAGATTTTCCAATTTACTATCGCTTTGGATCAAGCAATTTTGAAGTTGACAGTTGTGAATTTGGGTTCCAGCACCGATGGAAACCCCTGGTCCTATGGTACTGTCGCTGATTTTTACATTTTCTGCTATAAAACAAGGCGGAACAATAGTGCTGTTTGTGATCTCCGCAGAAGGGTCTTGTAATTCCTCCCCCTCTTTTTGTTTGATTTCCAACATCTGCGTGTTGGTTTGGAGCGTTACCTCTGGATTTCCACAGTCCATCCAAGTGTCCACAGCTCCTGGTTTAAAAATCGCTCCTTGCTCCATCATCGCTAAAATCCCATGATTGATTTGATATTCTTCTCCAGCCTGAAGGTCTTGCGCTACTACTTTTTTAAGTGCTTGTTTCAAAAATTGAATTTCCCTGAAATAGTAAATCCCAATCACCGCTAAATCAGAAACAAAATCGGTTGGTTTTTCTACCAAATCCACAATCTGGTTTTCTGCATTGAGAGCTACCACCCCAAAAGCTTCAGGGGCAATTACTTTTTTTACCCAAATCACAGCATCAGCATCTGGGTCTAAAGTTAGTTTTGCACGGATCAGCGTGTCGGCATAAGCCACTACCGTAGGTCCTTCTAATAAAGGTTCCGCACACATAATGGCATGGCCCGTTCCCAAGGGTTGGTCCTGTCTAAAAATATGAGGTTTTGCACCGAGTTCTTCGGCGAGTTGCTGTAAAGAAGTTACAACCTCCTCACCAAAAAAAGCTGGATCTCCGATAACAAAACCAATATCTGTTATGGGGTCTTCAACTACTTTAGCAATTTCATGCACCAACTGGTGAACAATAGGCGCTCCTGCAACGCGAATCAGCGGTTTGGGAGTTGTCAAACTGTGGGGTCTTAAACGAGAACCTCTCCCCGCCATGGGTACAATGATTTTCATACCTTATTTTTTTCCGGTGCTTCCAAACCCTCCCGACCCGCGTTCTGTCGTTGAAAGTTCTTCTGTTACCTTCCAGTGTATTTGTTCGTACTTGGCGACCACTAGTTGTGCAATCCGTTCTCCTGGATGAATAGTAAACGCTTCGTTGGAAAGGTTGACCAAAATAACCCCTACCTCCCCACGATAATCTGCATCGATAGTGCCAGGTGCATTTAAAACCGAAATGCCGTGCTTGGCAGCCAGTCCACTCCGAGGGCGGACTTGCGCCTCAAAACCTTCAGGCAAGGCTATTTTTAACCCTGTACCAATAATTTTTCGTTCTAAGGGGTGTAACTCTAGAGGGGCCTCCAAAACTGCTCTTAAATCAACTCCGGCGGAAGCACTCGTTGCATAAGAAGGGAGGTCGTAAGGGCTTTCATTCTGTACAAAAACTTCAATCATTTTAGATAATTTGTAAGAATTACAATTTACAAAATCAGCCTTCTTAATTTGGTGAATTAAAAAGTTTCTTTCCCCTTTTTGTTAACTAGTCTTCGTCTTTAGGAAACCGTTTTTTGAGTTCCTTTTCAGTCTTCAAAAGCATCGGAATGGGTGCTAAAACTACTAACGCAATCGCAAGCCAAGTCCCAATCATTCTGTCAATCTCTACTGCACTCGCCAACAAACCCAAAACAACTAGATAAAGACCTAAACGTTGCATTTTTCTAGCTGCGTAGGTTTGAGCAAATTTCCAAACCGCAAGGTTGCGCATGGATCTTTTGGTTCGATACCCATAAAAGTGATTGATCCGTTTTGGAGGATAGTAGTAGTGAATGAGTCCCGCAATAAAAAAAAGGAATCCGGTTAGGACAAGGATCAACGAAAGTGGACTGAGTCGCAGTAATTCCATTTTTAAAAATAATACTATTCTTTTTGCTCTACAAATAAAGCTCGGTACCGCATTTTAGCGGCTTCAAGTTGACTTTGTTCGGTAGTCTCTTTGATAAATAAGTAAGAAGGAGCCTTGATTTCTTTAACGGTTTCAATTTGAATTTGAATGATATGAAGCACCTTAAATTTTCCTTGAATCAACGTTTTAAAAAGTGTTTCCTTTTGTTCAAACTTTTTGTTCTTTGGATCAATTACCACGGCTTTGCCTTTGCATTGCAGCCCTTTTTGTGTCCAAATATTTACGCCGCTCACACAGACTTGTGGGTTGGCTCGTATGTTTTTTACACTTTGCGGAGAGGCAATATTGGCAATGAGGAGTTGTTTTTCTCGTTCAAAAATAAAAAGTTCTTTGGGAGAGACATTAGGAACTCCTTTCTCTGAGACCGTGGCCAACCAACACAAGACAAATTGATCGAAGTAATTTTCAGGTTTCAGCATTGATTTGGGATAAAACGTTAGGTTTGAACCTAGGTAAAATTATATTATTCTGTGCAATTAAAATACCGAACCCCATCCCAGTTCCGTTTAAAAAAATTTTCTTTATCCCTAATTAACTCATCCATAGGGGTGTTTCCAGGAAGCACAGAAAGCCACATTATGGGGAAATCGTCTGCGTACTTGTACATTCAGATGACTCGCAAGGGTGACGGTATTTGTAACGTGCATGACCCGCTTCGTGATAGAAGGTATACAAGCGTTGTACAATCGTAAAATCTTCCCAAAAGGATTTAATAATTTCAAAACTGACCGTCTTATTGTCACAGATATTGAATGCTCTACCCGCGTGGTCTGCAGTTACTCCTGAGGCAAAATCAGGTTCGGTTCCGAAAAAAACAGTAACCAACCTTACTTCACCTGGATCTACTTTCCCAGAACGAATGGCGTCTTTTACAAACAAATCCCAATAATCCTCCAATGTACTGTTCTCGTTCAGCACAGCATAAAATGGATCTGTAATTTCTTCTTCACGCTCTTCCTCCATCGTGGTGGTGTCTGATTCAGCTTGTTCTTTTTGGCAGGTAAAAAAAATAAGGGCTACTAAAAGTGCTGCTCCTTTTCTTATTTGGGGTCTTTTTTTCATCGTAGGTTCTTTAAAAAAGTAAGTTAATGTAACTCATTTTAAGTTTAGCCTCCCTATTTCGTGGATTTTTTACAATTTCTTAAGAACTTAATTCTGACGATTGGAACCTAACGTTTCAAATCCTACTTATTTTCTTGTAAGAAAATTCCTAAGCGTTCCGTTAATTTTTACCTATTTTTAAGACAAGCATTAAAATAAGAAATGGGAAATCCTTCATCCTTAAAGGCTGATGTGTTTCTTTTAAAACTCTGATATCACATGCGAATTCTAATTGTTCCCGATTCTTTTAAAGAAAGCTTGAGTGCTACAGAGGTGTCGATTTCTATTAAAGAAGGAATCGTATCGGTACTTCCTGAGGCTGAAGTTGAAGAGCTCCCTTTTTCGGATGGGGGCGAAGGTGCCTTAGAGGTCTTGGATAAACACACCGAGGGGACCTTGGTCACTTGCCCAACTGAAAATGCCTTAGGGGAAGCTATAGAGGCATCCTATTTTTTGTTCGGAAAAAAGAAAAAAGCCTGGATTGAGCTCTCTCAAGCTTCTGGATTAGCCCAAATTCCCCCAAACCAACGCAATGTTTTAAAAGCAACCACCTATGGAACCGGACTATTGATCAAAGATGCGCTTGCCAAAGGTTGTACAGAAATTATCCTGGGAGTTGGAGGGAGTGCAACCAATGACGGGGGAGCGGGAATTTATGAAGCTTTGGGTGGCTATTTCATGGACGAGAAAGACAGGCCAATTGAACGCGGAGGAGCAGCACTGAGTTCACTAAAGTCCCTCATCCCGCCTCAAATTTCCGAAAAAATTAACTGGAAGGTTGCCTGTGATGTCAATAACCCCCTGTTGGGAAATACGGGTGCCGCCACAGTTTATGCCCCACAAAAAGGAGCAACCCAAGAAGACGTTAAACTTTTGGAAGAGAGTATGAGTCAGCTTGCGAAAGTACTCAAACAGCATTTCAACCGATCCGTAACCACCCTGAAAGGGGGAGGCGCTGCAGGAGGAACCGCCGCGGGGATGGTCGGATTTTTTAATGCCAATTTGCTTTCTGGATTTTCGCTTTTATCTGAACAGATCGGTCTCGAAAATAAAATTAAATCTGCAGATCTGGTTATCACCGCTGAAGGGAAAATAGACGCACAATCAACTCAAGGAAAGCTCACAGGAAGTGTGGCTCAGCTGTGTAAAAAATATGAGATTCCTCTCATTGGTTTGGGAGGGACTGTGGAACAACCCTATGAGGTCTTGTACGCCTCAGGGTTTACAGGGGTTTTTGCGATTCAAAACGGCCCTCGGTCAGTAGAAAATTCTATGGAAAACGCAGCTTCACTCCTCACCGATGCCACAAGTCGGGTCCTCCAGTTTTATACCCAGAGTAAAAAATGAACTCCACTTTCTCTTCAAGTCCATCACAACGATTCCTTGGTAAAAGAACGTCACAATACATTTGTAAAAAGCAACTAGAGTAAGCCCTCGCTATAACAAGTTGTACTGTGTTTTGATTAACCACACCCTTCTCCTTCACTACAATCTCCTATTTTTTCCCAGCCTTCATTTTCTCCAGGAGTCTCATTAGGATTGATATACCATTTATTCTTCCAAATTTGACAGTTGAAAACTACTTCCGTACCAGGGTTGGGATATTGATTGCCCGCGGAATAAACAGGTCTTTCGCAAAGGGAGACCGAACCGCCAACTCCTGCCCCACAGCCTTCCGCCCCTCCTTCATAAGGCTCAAATTCAATATCATTTGCAAGTAAAACAGCTTCTGATTCCGAAGTTCCGTTTAATGCCTTAGAAGCCACATTGAGATAGGAATAGGCGGAGCTTTCTGTTCCTTCTAACAACAGTTGCCAAATCATAATTCCGTCGTTGCGTTCCCCTCGGTTGGGATGGCTGTAGATGTGCTGACTGAGATCAGCAACGTTCTCGTGAGTATATTCATAAAAAGGACCCCAAGGTTCCGGTGGGTAGTGAACTCCAGCTGCAATAACAAACCCATACTGGTCGGCGTAATAGGCATAGGCATCATACATGATTTTTCGGTTGGTACTTGCTCCCGTATTGTATCCTTGGAAGGCGATGAGGTCAATTTCATCGCCTACTGCTTTGAGTACAGGAATCATATGTCCCGTCGAACCAAATCTAAAAGGTTAATGCCATTCGTAGATTGAGTTCCTTGGTATAAAAGAGCATCTGTTTCTCCGGTAAGTACATTGCGTTGTTCAAAACGGTAGGGAGATTCTGGATCATCATTGAGTTGTCCTCCTAGGGCGCCTACCCCTGCAGGAGCACAGGCTAATAAATAGCCCTCCTCTCGTGGCATCAATTTCCGTGATTCCTCAAAAAACGCGATGAAACGATTAATATTAAGTGAACTTCCTATTTGTTGGAACGAGCCGTCAGGTTCAAAATCCCAATCTATACCTGCAAAACCAATGTCATCAACTAAATCTTTGATCTGTTGATAATCAATATCATAAGATGATTCATCTCTCCAAAAGGTTTCACCGCCTACGGAAAGTATTACGTTGATTCCTTTGTCTCTCAATGCACTTACGCTCTCCTTTAGCGTACAGCCGTCATAGGGAGCCTCAATTCCTGTGGCAGATAAATCGTAGCTTCCTTTTTCGTAGCGTAGGTTGGGTTTTCCGAAACCAAGAAAAAGATGATTGACAAAACCAGGGATGTCTCTTAATTTAGAGCTTTGTCCAGTACTAACCCAATTTTCAGACCAGGAAGGAAAATACGCTAAAATCACAGGGGTATCAATCGGAAAAGCATCTCCTCCCACAGAAACAGTTTCACTTACCGAGGAGGAGGTTTCCTCTTCTGAAGTAGTCGTGTCAACATTTGTATCTGACGAAGTAGTGGAGTCTGGAGTACTGTTTGAATTGTTATTCTCTGTGGTGGTGGTAGTTGAACTCGCTGATTCTTCTAAGAGGGGCACAGTATTTTCTTTTGTACACTCTGAAAATAGAACAACAAAAAAGAAGCTAAAGAAAATAACCTTTTTCTTTAAATGAAGTGAGAAAGATAACATAAGCAGATAAGTGTTGGGGTTTGATTTAAAATTAAAGATCAAAATAATTGTATAAAAAAAGCTCCATAAAAGGAGCTTTAACTTTTTATTTATATCCTGACACTAACCATTCAATGCTTCTGCTCCCCCAACAATTTCGAGAATTTCGTTGGTAATCGCAGCCTGACGTGCTTTGTTATAGGTCAATTTGAGTTGATCTCTCAATTCGGTAGCATTGTCTGTTGCTTTGTGCATTGCGGTCATTCGAGCTCCATGCTCACTGGCAAAGGAGTCGCGCAAGGCTTTAAAAAATTGCATCTTTAACGACTTGGGCAACAATTCATTTACAATCTCTTCCTGACTCGGTTCAAAAATATAGTCTGCACTGGAGGCGGTTTCTGTTTCTGAAACAGCTACAATAGGAAGAAACGGTTCTGTTTGAACGATTTGAGTTGCCGCATTTTTGAATCGATTGTAAACCAATACAACCTCATCATACGCTTTCTGTTCAAACTGATCCATTACCTGTTGAGCAACTTCACTGACCTTACTGTAGGTCAATTCGTCAAAGAGTGCGTCGTGACTGGAAACAACTTGATTTGTTTTGGCTAAAATTTCAGATCCTTTCTTCCCCACAGTTAGTAGAGACACCTTTTGATTGGCATAGTGTTCCGTCATGAGTTGACGGGTCTTTTTAATAATATTGGCATTGAATGCGCCACAGAGTCCTCTGTTTGAAGTGATGGCTACAATCAAAACGGCTTTCTTTTCCCGTACTTCCGTGTACGGATTTTGAGCATCTCCTTCCAAAGCACCACTGAGGTTTTGGATGAGCTCGGTCAAGGTCGATGCATACGGGCGCATAGCGGTGATGGCGTCCTGGGCCTTTTTAAGCTTTGCGGCAGACACCATTTTCATGGCACTTGTGATTTGCATGGTCGAAGAGACCGATGTAATTCTATTCCGTATTTCCTTGAGGTTTGCCATGGTTTATTCGAATTGCGCTGCGGTTTCTTTTGCTACTGCGTTTAGTGTGTCTATTACCGCATCTGTCAATTTCCCTGCCTTGAGTTCAGCAAGTGTCTTTTGGTGTTTTTTGCGCAAGGTTTCGAGGTACGACTGTTGAAAAGCCTTTACACTTTCTACCGGTACAGAGCGCAAAAGGTTTTTTGAACCTGCATAAATGATAGCGACCTGCTCTTCTACAGTAAAGGGATCGTTTTGCGCTTGTTTTAAAATTTCCACATTGCGCTTTCCTTTTTCGATTACGTTGAGGGTGGCTGCATCAAGATCCGAACCAAATTTGGCAAAGGCTTCCAATTCGCGAAACTGCGCTTGATCCAGTTTTAAGGTTCCTGCTACTTTTTTCATGGACTTGATCTGTGCTGATCCTCCTACTCGCGAAACGGAAATTCCCACATTGATCGCCGGACGTACCCCAGAGTTAAAAAGATCTGACTCTAAAAAGATCTGTCCGTCTGTAATGGAAATGACATTCGTCGGTATATAAGCCGATACATCTCCTGCTTGAGTTTCGATAATAGGCAGTGCCGTCAAGGAACCTCCTCCTTTTACTTTGTCTTTTAACGAGTCTGGGAGGTCGTTCATTTCTTTGGCGATACTGTCATCCCCTATTACTTTTGCTGCACGCTCTAGCAAACGAGAGTGAAGGTAAAAGACGTCTCCTGGGTAGGCCTCTCGTCCTGGAGGACGACGCAGTAATAGGGATACCTCACGATAGGCTACCGCTTGTTTGGACAAGTCGTCATAAATAATCAAAGCTGGACGCCCCGTATCTCTAAAATATTCTCCAATTGCTGCTCCAGCAAAAGGTGCATAAACTTGCATGGGTGCTGGATCAGAAGCGTTGGCAGCTACTATGGTAGTGTAGGCCATAGCACCACGGTCTTCTAATGTTTTTGCTATTCCGGCTACTGTAGAGGCTTTTTGTCCGATGGCTACATAGACACAATATACAGGCTCTCCAGCATCGTAAAATTCTTTTTGATTTAATATTGTATCAATACAAACCGTTGTTTTCCCTGTTTGTCGATCTCCGATGACCAGCTCGCGTTGTCCACGACCTACTGGGATCATTGCATCAATAGATTTAATTCCCGTTTGAAGAGGTTCGTTTACCGGTTGACGGAAAACCACACCTGGTGCTTTTCGCTCCAAAGGCATCTCGTTTAAGTCGCCTTCAATTGCTCCTTTCCCGTCAATGGGTTGTCCAAGTGTGTTCACCACACGGCCTACCACACCTTCACCTACATTGATGGAAGCAATACGCTGCGTTCTTTTTACGGTATCCCCTTCTTTTACTCCTTTAGAAGGGCCCAGTAATACCACACCTACATGGTCTTCCTCTAGGTTTAAAACCATTCCCTCTAGTCCTTCTTCAAAAGAGACTAATTCTCCGTATTGGGCATTGGATAGGCCAAAGACTCGGGCAATTCCATCTCCTACTTCAAGGACGGTTCCTACTTCGTCCATTGCGGAAGCGGAACTGAAGCCTTCCAATTGCTTTTTTAGTATTGCTGATACTTCAGCGGGGTTTACATCTGCCATGATCGATATCTTTAGATCGTATTCTTTTTAGTTACTAATGTTTTGATTGCTTTGAGCTGATGCGCAACACTTGCATCGTACTGCATATCGCCAATCTTTAAAATAAATCCTCCCAAAAGACTTGGATCTACTTTGTTTTCAATTTGAATCTTTTGATTGGAAACAGATTTGGCCTTTTCCAATATTCTTTTTTCAAGCTCTGGAGAAAGGGGTACTGCAGACGTGACTACGGCGGTTTGCTCCCCTTGCGCTTTCGCGAAGAGGCTAAGGTATTGCACACATGTAGCGGGCAATAACGACAAACGGTTGTTCTCTCCCAAAAGGGAAAACAACTTAGTGGTCGACTCACACGAATTTGGAAGCAGGGCTGTGACTACCGCATGCTTTTTCTCGACGGGCAAAAGGGGATTGTCTAAAGCGCTGTGCAATGTCGCATTCTCGTTCAACAAAGCCTCTAACTGCCGCATGTCTTTGGCCACAATCTCTGCTGCCTTGTTGTCTTGGGCAAAAGATAAGGTTGCTTTGGCATAACGAAGTGCTGCGCGTGTTCCTTTCATCTATTTTAAATCCGTGTCTTCCAACAGTTGATTGACCAACTGCATTTGTTTTTCTTTACTCTCCAATTCATTCTGGAGAACCTTTTCTGCAATATCTAAAGCGATGGTTCCGACTTGCTGTTTCAACTCGTTTACCGCAGCCCTTTTTTCATTTTGGATCGCTTCTTGAGCTTGAGTCAAAATCTTTTGTGCTTCTTCTTGCGCTTCTGCCTTTGCCTCGTTTATCATATCGGCTTTGGCTTTGCGTGCTTCTTTAAGCAAGGCTTCTTTTTCGGCTCGGGCCTCTTTTAAGATACGTTGGTTGTCCGACTGAAGACTCTGCATTTCTGCACGTGCTTCTTCAGCAGCAGCTAAAGCATCCTTGATTGAAGTTTCCCGTTCATTGACCGAGTCTAATATGGGTTTCCATGCAAATTTTTTCAGTAGAAATAACAAGCCTACAAAAATTGCCGTTTGCCATACAAACAAGCCTAATGAAAATTCACTAATTAATTTTTCCATCGTTTAAAACCTTAGGTTAATACAGCCTTAAAGGCCTTTAGATTACACTGCAAATAAAGCAGCAAATCCAATTCCCTCTACAAGAGCTGCAGCAATTAACATCGCTGTTTGAATTTTACCGTACGCATCGGGTTGACGACCGATCGCCTCCATTGCAGAACCACCGATTCTACCGATACCCATACCTACACCGATTACTACTAAACCGGCACCTACCATTACTGGAATTTCCATATTCTAAAATTTAAATTAAACATTCTCTTTTTTGACACAACTAAGGTGTTTAAGGTTAATGATGCTCGTGTTCTTCTGCAGCAAAACCAAAATAAAGCGCAGAAAGCATCGTGAAAATATACGCTTGTAACAACGCAACTAACAATTCTATAATTGAGATGGCAAAGGCCAGTCCAAAGGACAAGGGACTCCCCAACCAACTTTTAAAAATAAACATCAACCCAATCAAACTCATCAATACGATATGTCCTGCCTGCATATTGGCATACAAACGAATCAAAAGTGAAAAGGGCTTGATAAAAATTCCCAAAACTTCGATGGGAATTAAAATAATGTACAACGGAATTTTGGCATACCACTTCATAGACCCGCCTAGGGGATCAAAAATATGAAGCCAGTAATCTTTTGTTCCCGTAAGGTTTGTAATCAAAAAGGTTAACAAAGCCAGCCCAAAAGTAACCGCAATATTTCCTGTAACATTTACACCCAGTGGGGTAAGCCCCAAAAGATTTAAAAACCAAATGAAAAAGAAAATAGTCAGCAAGAAGTTCATGTATTTTCCGTATTTCTTTTCCCCGATGTTAGGCCGAGCTATATCGTCTCGGATGTACAAAACAATTGGTTCAAAAAAACGTCCGATACCTGCTGGCACCCCACCTGTTTTGGTATAGGACTTGGCTAGGCTCGTAAAAAGGTAAAACATCAATATCGCAATCAAAAACATACTCGCCACTCCCTTGGTAATCGAAAGATCTAGAGGAGCTACATTTGTGGCGTGTTGCGATTCGTCGTAGTTAATCGTTCCCGCGGCGTCTGTTTTGTAAATTTTCCCATGGTCCAATTTGTAATAATTCGACCCTACCTGTGCAACCTCTTCTCCATGGTGGAGTTTGGAAGAAGAAAAAATTTGAAGCCCATTGTCCCAAAGTATTACCGGAAGTGGGATTCCGATGTAAACGTGTTCGCCTGAAGCATCGGTATAAGAAAACAGGCTAAAGTCATAGGCGTCTTCTAAGTGATGCGAGATGTATTCTTTAATTTCTGTCTTTAAATCTCCTGAAGATTCGCTGTCTTTCGCTTGTAGAAAAAAGGGTGTCAAAAACAACGCAAAGAGCAATACTAAATTGGCGTTGGTTTTAATTTGCATAGACAGCATAAAACATTGGTTTAAATCGTGTTTTTAGCGCTGCAAATGTAAGGCTTTCGCAGAAATAAAGAAACTTTTAAATGTTTTTTTAAACTTCTTTTTTGGTGGATTCCATGTCTCGGGATTGCCCTTTAGACAATGTCCTTCACAAAAACTTTTGATTTAATTGAATCGCCTTGCTAACAAAATAATTTCTGCGAGTAAGCCCAAGGCATAGGGAACAAAAAACATGAAAAACTCGTTCCGTGTCACGGTCCCATCCAATTGGAATTGGGGATGAAAAAAGAGAAAATAAACAATCAACTTTAATGCAACCGTAATCAAATACAGGTTTGCCAAATTGTTTTTTTTCTTCCGCATTCCAATACCCAAAAGAAGTAAAGCTGCTATTGCCAAAACTGCGTTGATGGTATAGCTTTGAATAAGAAAAGCCTGAGCCTGAGGAAACACTTGAAGGTGAATGCTAAAAACAAGTCCTAGGGTGACAAGAAAAATGAAGGTGTAGGTTAAATTTTTTCTCATTATTAATTCCAAAAGCGTTTGCTTTGTTTGTAAATGGTCCAAAGAATCACGACCAAGCCCAAACTGCTAAAAAGCAGTACAAACTGATTTTCTGAGGATTGAAATTTTTGATCTAAATATTGCCCTAAACGGATGCTTGCCCACATGATTAGGGCGATTTGAAAAGCGAGACTAGAGAATATTAGCCACTGGTTCGGCTTCCTCCTCTTTTTCATTGACTTTTTTTAGTTTTTTAACGCCGTCTTCGGCAGAATGCATGGAACAATTTGCATTAAAGGTTGCACCTGACTCTACAATTAATTTTTGAATGCGAACTTTCCCTTTTAGAATAGAACCCGTTTTTAAATTCAGTGTCCCTGAAACCGTGAGTTCCCCATCAAATGATCCTTCGACATCGGCGTTACCACACAAAACTGTTCCCTTTACCTTTGCGTCTTTTCCAAAAATCACTTTGCCTGTGGTGACTACTTCTCCTTCCACGGTACCATCAATTCGGATGTCTGTTTTTGCATGGATCGACCCTTTGAAAATTGTGTTTTTGTCAATTTTACTATACTGTCCGTTATTCTCTGTTCCTCTCATTTAGTTGTGTTTATCCAAGTTTTGTTTTTCATGTACTCACGATATTGGGATGCCAAAGTTACAAAATTATCATTTTGCTCAGTGGTCCTGTTGTCGCGTTCCTGTTGTATCTTCCAATTTTCGATCTCTTTGGGGTCGCGAATACCGTGAACCACTACAAAAACAAATTCTTTATTGTAGGCATCCAAACTCACGCTCCAAAATCTGTTGTACGTTTTAACTTCTGTTCCTAGGGCGGTTAAAAATTTCTGTGCGTTTTCCTTTTCAGTTATTGGAAAAGGAAACACCCATTTGTAGTTTTTATAAATAACTCCCGTTTCTTCCAAATCATTGAGCGCTTCAATCTCTGCCAAAAGAGCTTTTGCTTGTATCCCTTCTTCAACGGCGCTAAAGTTTGTCGCCACTTCATTCAATGATGCTTTCCAGACTGCAACTCCATTTAACCGTCCAAGGGTGTGGGCTTTTAACAAATTAATTTTAGGTTCAATAGGGCTACCACTTGCCAAAACGGTCAGCTCCTCTAGGGATTCTAAGGTTTCTAAAAGTTGTTGGTTTTCGAATAAGTCCAGTGCTTTGGCATATAGGGTTTCAGGTGTAATCATTCCTGAGGTATCGTAATTTTCAGGATCTGACAACAACCGTGCAAAGGGGGTCTCCGGATAATTTGCGATCAATTGTTGTTTGTACGTATCCGCATATGTGGATCCCTCTTGCTCCTCCATTCGGTAGAGGTGGTAGAGCGCTTGCACAGCGATCTCGTCTGTCGGGTCTAAGGACAATACTTTTTGCAGACGTTGTTGCGCCAAAGGAAAGTCATTAAACTTTTCTTTATAAATCATTCCCAACTGTAAATACGCTTTTTGGTTGAGTAGGATCAGGCTGTCTTTCTCCCTCTCTGTTTTGGGCAATTCCGCAATAAAACTTTCTGGAGTTTCTTGAATAATTGATGTCGTCCCCTCTTTCAAAAGTTCGCCATTTTCTTCTTCAAGGCTTAGATTTATAATCGCACTGGCACTTCTCCAATTGTCCACATTGGGACGGTTTCCCCAATTGGCCAAATAGGTTTGTTTCCCTTGAAGAAGTTGGTTCGGGTTGTAAAAATAAAAAGCGGTTTTTGTACGGTTTAAAAATTGAAATCTTTTTTCGGCATTCTCTTCTTGGAGTTGCAAGGTTTCTTTTTGTTGCTTTTCTTCAATATAGTTTTCAAAATAGGCCAACTGTTCCGCTTGTGATAAAGACATAAGCCCTAAAAGGCTATCCGTATCCTGAACGGTTTTTTCATACGCGATGACCTCGTCCAAGTTGCCTCGTTTTCTTTTTAATTTTTTGTAGGCTGTCGATTTTTCGTCAAAAAGAGGTAGTAATTTGTCTAAGAAGCTTCCGGATTTCAGATAGGCCCCTTTTGCAAAATGGTAATCGGCGAGATCTTGAAAATTTTCGATCTCCGTGTACGAATCCAAAAAAGTCGATGTCATAGACTTGTTAAAATAATCTAGCGCAAGGCTGTCTTGATTTTGTTGTAAATAGAGCTTTGCAATCGCTCGATTTAATACGTGTTCAAATGGCTGATTTTCATAGTTCTTCAAAAGTTTTTGCATCGCTCCGACACGTTCTTCAAAACCCATTTCCTCCTCTTGCATTCTGGTTTTGATTTCCGCTTGAATTAAAAATTTTCTGGGTGCTTTCCTTTTTAAAGCGAGAATCTCCGAATAGGCCCATTGTGCAGAATCTCTTTTGTCCAAGCTTTCAAAGAGTTGTCCTGTAATGAATAAATACCGTGCCTTATTTTTCTTTTTAGGTTCTTTCAAAGCGGCTCTTTTGATATAAAAAGAGGCAGAATCCAATTGTTTTAAATTTATATAGGCATCGGCAAGAGTGGCATTGGCCTGAGGATAAAATCGATTGTTTGGAACTAAGGATCGTGCAAGAGGCGTCAAATTGTCAATAGCGAGCTCTACATTCCGCAAGCGGATGTTTGTTTTTTCTCTCCAAATTTTTCCCTCTACATAATTGGACGGATTTGCCCCGCTCTCTAAAAGATAATTAAAGGCTTCCAAGGCTGGAAAAAAACGACGGTCAAAATAGCGGGCTTTTCCCAAAAGGAGATAGGCCTCATCCATTTGACTATTGTACTGGATGTCATTGATGTTCATGGAATGCTTCTGAATGCTTTTTACCGCTTTTTCTTCGGCGCGATCAAAGCCGGGAACAATCGTCGTATCATCGATGTTTTCCCCACGTAAATTGATCGGTTCTACAGGAAGTAGTTCATAAAAGTTGTCTTCAAACGCTTCTTCCAAAATGGCTTCTCCTACAGTAAAGGCTTCTTTTCCATTAAACAATACGTTGTATTTGGTTGTCAAAGCGTGATACCCTTGATTCAATACTCCCTTTTTTGTCGTACTGCAAGACAGCAAAGAAAAAAAGAACAATGTGGTAAATAAAAAAGTGTAAGGCCTATAAAACATCGGTGTAAGCTTGCTAGATAATAACTGAAAAAGAGCGCTTTTAGTATATTTCTTTATTCTTTAAAACTAAAATACGATTCCAGTTCTTTCAAGGTAGAAGGCGTTGTCTTGATGTCTTTCAATATTTTCCCTTTTTCTAATAAGACGATTCGGTCACAAACTTCGGTTACGTGGGTCAAATCGTGGCTTGAAATCAAAAAGGTAATTGCGCCTTTTTTTGCAATGTCTTCGATTAATTTTTTTAAGCCGATTTGGGAACTGGGGTCTAGGTTTGCAAAGGGTTCGTCTAAAATTACCAGATCTGGGGAGCCAATCAAGCTTCCAACGATTCCTGCCTTTTTTTGGTTCCCTTTCGAGAGATCTCTTAGGTATTTCTTTTTCCCTAGAATTTCTCCATTAAAAAACGATTCGAAACCCAACACCCACTCGTCAATTTCTTTAGTGCTTAACCCTCGGAGGCTCCCCAAAAAATAGTAGTACTCTTCGACCGTTAAATAACCGATCAAATAACTCTCGTCGATAAATGCCGCCGTAAAGGGTTTCCAGTCTTCACTGGTTTGGACATCTATATCATTGATTGCAATACGGCCGCTGCTGCTTTCAATCAAATCTAAGAGCAAACTAAAAAAAGTTGTTTTGCCTGCTCCATTATTTCCAACCAACCCGAAACGTTGGCCTTTTGGAATGCTTAACTCCGGGAGCTCTAGAACAAGAGTTCCCCCATAAGTTTTTGATAAATTAGTAACCGTTATCATAATTATGTTTTTTGAAATGAAGACAGGGTTTGATGTTTTCTTTTTTGATATGTCTTTTCAATTAGGCTCAGTAAAAACCCGTTGAACAGCAATCCCAAAAGTCCGGTTAGGCTCAGTCCGATAATCCCTGCCGTAAATCCAAAAAACTGAAAGGGAACATAAAACACCAAGACCGGCAAGACAATCTTGGGAAGGGTAAAGAGCAATTGGGTGAAGCTGAAGTTTTGCGTATTTTCAAAGGCTTTGGCTTTGACATTTAGTTTTACTGGTGTAGCGTTAAACGCTCCAGAATACAACGTGATAAAACTACCCATACCAAAATTAAAAATGGCAGTCGCTAAAATGATCGTCATGATTTTTATACCGAAATACAGATAGGGCAGCGATAAAATAAGGGAGAGGACTACAGAAAACATCATCAGATAGAGTTTGGACTTTAAGTAATTTCTGTAGGGAATGTTTTGACACATCAAAAAACTAAAGTACTCACTATCCCAGGCCGGGACCAATTGTCCAAAGGTGAGCATAAAGCCTCCTGTCGTAAAAATCCCTGCAAAGATCAGCATCACGTAGGAATCCATATAGACCTCTTGAGTAAAAAAGATGATTCCATAAAAAAGAAACAAAAAGCCCATAAAAACTACTTGACGAGCACGAACATTTCTCAAAATCAATCGGATGTCATTTTTTATAAAAACACCCAGGCTCCCGACTCGGTCAAAAACGGTTAATCCAGATCCTACGATGCGCTCTTTCTTTCCGCTAAAGCCTTTGTCGAGATACAGTTGCTTTTTTAAAAAAACGTATTGTACCCCTATCGTTAGAATAAATAGCAAAAAGGGGACTGCAACTGCTTCAGGATTTAGGAAGAGAAAATCATATCCTTTTTCAAAAAAAGACAGCAGCGGAACGCCCAGTACATTTTGAAAAACCGATCCCAGCAGTAGAACCAGAAAAAGACTCACTGCCACAACGCGACTTTTATTGATGAAAAAAACCAAAAAATTATTGATCCCCGCAAAAAAAAGGACTCCCAAAAGCCAGATCCACAAGGTATAAGTTGTCGTTTCATTCAAGCTGTAAACAATACAAAAAGGGAGTAAAATGACCAGTGGAATCCAATTGAAAAACGAACCCAAGGACCGCAGCATGACCCCTTGGACAATTTTATTTTTAGAGATGGGTTGGATCAACAGCGGTTTGATATCCGTTATAGGAAGGTTTTGGACAAAATAACGGATCAAAAGGTCAATCCCGAAGTAATAAATTAAAAATTGGTTGATTAAAAAAACTGGATTTTGTTCTGGTGCACTTTTTTGAGCAATAAAATAAATTCCTACTCCCAGAAATAAAAAGGCAGCAAGAAAGTACAATACAACAAAACCAATCAAGATGCGAATGGCGAGTTTTAGTTCCCATTGGGGAGCCCTGAAAAATTTTTTTTTAGAAAGCTTTATGCTGTCGATAACAGAATATGAGGCCATGAATTTGTTTTTCAACAATTGATTTATCAATGATAATCATTTTCCTAAATTTACCAAAAAAATAGCTATGTCTGAATTTCACGCATTGCAAATTGCTGCAATAGACCGATTGACTTCAGAAGCCGTTGTCCTGAGTATCGCGGTTCCTGAAGCCTTAGTGCCAAAATACCAATTCCACTCGGGGCAATATGTGTCCTTAGAGCTCCCTATTGAGGGTACAACTGTACGTCGTTCCTATTCCATCTGTTCTGCGCCACATGAAGGAATTCTTCAGGTGGGAGTTAAAGAGGTTCCAAAAGGCGTGTTTTCTACCTACGTCAATCAGAAACTTAAAGTCGGTGATCCCATACAGGTTGGGCTTCCTGAAGGCCGCTTTACTTATGAAGCGGAGCGAGACCAAGCGCCGATCATGGCAGTAGCCGCGGGAAGTGGAATTACCCCGATTTTTTCTGTTTTAAAATCAGTTTTGCATCAAAATTCTTCTCTTCATTTTACTTTAGTTTATGGAAATAAAACTCCAGATCAAACGCTTTTTTACAAGGAATTACGTTCGCTTGAAGAAGCCTATCCAGAGCAATTTAAAATTCACTGGATCTTTAGTCAAGCAAATGTAGAAGGTGCTCAATTTGGAAGAGTTGACACCGCCTTTTTAAACTATGCTTTAAATCAAGCTGCTGTAAGTCCTGAACGTTTTTACCTCTGTGGCCCTGAAGCGATGATTCGTCTTTCGGAACAGCATTTGATTGAAAAAAACGTTCCCAAAGAAAACATTCTATTCGAACTTTTTACAGCCAGTAGCCTATCTACTGAAGTCTCAGATGGAGTAGGAAAAGGCACCTTAAAGATCACCTGCGATGAGGTCGTTCATACTGTAGAATTGATTCCTGAAAAAACCTTACTCGATATCGCACTACAAGCAAAACTTGACGTGCCCTATTCATGTCAAGGGGGCGTTTGTAGCAGTTGTATTGGTAAAATAACAGAAGGAAAGGCCCAAATGCAAACCAATCAGATTCTGACGGATGAGGAAATTGAAGAAGGGTTAGTCCTAACCTGTCAAGCCATTGCACAGTCAGAGCGTGTCTGTGTAGACTACGATGACGTATAAACGGTTTTTAGGTCAGAAAATATAGGCTGAATACCTTCAAAAAGATCAGGGTCAAAATAAAAATATTTAATGCTCGATTGGTTATTTCTTTTAAAAATATTCCTGTCAAATGAGCTAAAGGAAAAAATAGCATTTCCCAGGGATTTAGGTTTGACGTTCCACCAGTAAAAGAAATATAAAGCCCCAAAATAAACCACGTTATGAGGAAAAAATGTGCTGCAGGATTTGATGTAACTCCCTTTCTTACTTCATTCTTTAAGGGGAAAAGAATGGCAATAAGTCCCAAAAGAATCAATAGTATTACATCCTTTCCCAGGTTTTTAATTCCAATAAAATTCCCGGTATTTGTGCTTTGAAAAGAATACTCGCTCTGGAAAAAATGAAACAAGGTTCCTGCGCAGATAAATGTTATCACTATGGGTAAAATAAACGCGAGAAGGTGTTTTGAATTCTGAAAACGCTTGTCTAGAAAAAAGAGCGCGGTACTAATAAAAAAACAAACAAACAACGGTTCAAAAACAACTAGCCCAGAGAGAATTAAGGATAAATTAAAGAGAGACTTTATGGTGTTTTCTATTTGAAGGGTCAGGCTTAAATAATGTAAAACAATCCCTAAAAAAAACAGTGTCAGAAGACCTGGAACCCCGACGCTTCCTTGGGGAAGATAAAGCAAGACAAGCGCAAAACTCAAGCTGTGTAATGGAACAATTTTCAGGTGACGATAGCGGCCTTCTAACCACATCAAGTTCCCTAATGCCAAAACTAAAAGTGCTGTTTTCAACGCAGAATCACTCCACAATCCAACGGTGTTTTGAGATAGTAAAGCAGCGCCGTTGTGATAAAAGACAAACACCAAAAAAATCAAAAACGCTCCTAACGAAAGGGAAATGATTTTTGTTTTTCGAAAAAGGTTGGCTAACATGTTGGTTTCCCTTAAATTTGCAAGGTAAGTAAACTCCTATTTATGAAAAACTTTTTTGAAGGAATCGCATGGTTGTTTGAAGAAATCTTATTTCTTCCCTATAGTATTTTAAGAGAACTCGAACAGACGAGTTGGACCTTGGCCAATTCAGTGAACTGGCTCTTTTTGATCGTTGGTTTTTCCGCATTGATTTACTGGGTACTTCAGCTGAATCTTTTTGACAAAAATGGAGAAGAAGACAAAGATCCTTCTGCACACTCCTTTTTATAAATCAAACCCGATGTCTTTTCGGTAATGAATGCCTTCGAAATCTATTTTTGAAAGAGTTTTATAAGACTTTTGAACGGCCTGCTGATGGTCTTCCCCTAAAGAAGTGACTGCCAAAACACGTCCCCCTGATGTGTGAATTGCTCCTTCTACAAGCTGAGTTCCTGCCTGAAAAATCATTTTGTCCTTCTCTATCCCGAGAATCACTTTTCCTTTTTCGTACGCCTCTGGATAGCCTTTCGATACTGCCATCACGGTAGCTGCCGTTTCTGGTGTTACTTCCAATTCTACTTCGTGCAAACGCTTTTCCTGCACTGCTTTGAAAATTGTTACTAAATCGTTTTTAACCCGAGGAATAACCACCTCGGTTTCTGGGTCGCCCATACGGACATTGTACTCGATAACTTTAGGCTCTCCTGCTACTTTGATCAGGCCTATAAAAATAAACCCCTGATAAGGAATACTGTCTTTTTGAAGGCCTTCGATGGTGGGTCGGACAATTTGGTTTTCAATTTTTTCTTTGAACAAATCGTCCACAAAGGGTACCGGTGAAATGGCGCCCATGCCTCCCGTGTTGAGCCCTGTATCTCCCTCGCCAATACGCTTGTAATCTTTTGCCATAGGAAGAGTGATGTAGTTTTTCCCATCGGTCAAAACAAAACAGGAAAGCTCTATCCCGCTTAAAAATTCTTCAATAACCACCTTGCTTGATGCCTTCCCAAATTTACTTTCCAAAAGCATCTGTCGCAATTCTTTTTTAGCTTCTTCGAGCTCGTCCAAAATAAGTACCCCTTTTCCTGCTGCAAGTCCATCTGCTTTTAAAACATAGGGCGGCTGGCTTTGTTCTAAATACGCTTCGCCTTCTCCAACCGTCTCGGCAGTAAATTCAGCATAGGCAGCCGTAGGAATGTCATGTCGATTCATAAATGCCTTGGCAAAAGCCTTACTTCCCTCTAGAGTGGCTGCTTCTTTTTGTGGTCCAATGACACCCACATCTGCCAATAAAGGGTCCTGTAAAAAAAAGTCGTGTATGCCCAAAACTAAAGGGTCTTCAGGCCCTACAACCACCAGGTCTATCTGGTGTTCTAGGACAGCGGCTTTAAGGCCTTCAAAATCGGAAACACCTAGTGGGAGATTTGTAGCGCAGCTAGCGGTTCCAGCATTTCCAGGAGCCGCAAATAGGTTTTTACACTGTGCACTTTGATTTAATTTCCAACATAAGGTGTGCTCTCTTCCTCCACCTCCGATGACCAATATATTCATGCTCGTTTGTTTGTTTTTGCAAAGATAATGGCTTCCTGCTTTGCGATGGGTTTATTCGTTTAAAAAACGGAGGATTTCTTTTTTGAACTTTTCAATAAAAGGATGATGCGCTTGGTTGGGTTCAGGAAATGTAGATTCCCACTGATCTAAATCCCTTGAATTTACAATTGGAAAAAATGATTCCATTCCTTCTAGGCGGCTCTTCTGATTCGGATGTTCGAGGCCGTCCGATAAAAATATGACCGGTGTCCCAAAAGCTACGGCTGGGAGAGCAGTGTGAATTCGAGACGTGATTACCAAACGCGCAGTTGCAATTGTTTTAAGTTGTTGTTTTGCTGCATCTATTCGCTCCTCTTCGGAAAAAACGTTGGGGTCTCGCAGCTGAGAATTGTAATGAATCTCTTCACTTTGATGGACAAGAAAATTTTGTAGCCGACTGATCGCTTCAGTATATCGCTTTCTTTTAAAAGGTTTTTTTAGCGCTTGAATACCTTTCTTTAAAAATCCTTTTGGTACAGGATCGTTTTCTGGGTTCAACCGTTCCATAGGGCTAATCACATATATCCCGTTGCGTTTTTGATTTTTTTCAACATAGTCCCTCCGGTTTAAAGAGAGTGTAAGGCAGGCGGAAAAATACGTCTCAATTCCATATCCTTGAAGTAAGTTCTGTGTATAAAAATCTCGGCAACCTATGGGTTGGTGTTTTTTTAAATACGCAACTCCTTCCGAGGTTAACATCTCCCTTCTCGCGGTTGGATTGAGATGGAATGAGGTGAAAAGAGGGAGAATTTTGTCTGAAGGGGGCCAATTTTTTGGGCTTTCCATAAACCAGCCGTTCATGACCAGACGAATTTGGGGTCCTGTATAATCGTGAAGCTGATCTCGATCTAATGGCTGAATTTTTTCATCTTTAAGCCACTGTGCTGCTGCCAGGCTTTGGATAAAGTCTCCCAAATTATCCGAATGAGGATAGGCCAAAACACCAAAGATTTTATCCATCGTTTTCCTTTTGCATTAGGCTTGTTTCGAAGGCTTTTTTTCTTCTAGTCATTGGGTAGTACTCCTTGATTCGCTGTCGAGCCATTACTCCCAACTCTGTATTTTCAAAACTAAAAAAAGAGGTGATCTCTTTAATGGGTGTGGTGGAGTCGAATAAAAAACCTGTGTCTCCAATAGCGTCTGGGATTCCAAAAACCTTTTTGCCAATTGGGATACATTCACAGAGCATGGCCTCACACAAAACATTGGGAAGGCCTTCAATTTGAGAGCCTTGAAAATAGTACGTGTGTGACGCATAAAGTGTTTGTAAGGCTCTCCGAGTTTGTTTTCCTAAAAGAGTCACGTTTTTCGGATAGATCGCCGTTGGTTCCTCTGTGGTTTCCATTCCCGCCAGGGTAAATTTAAAATCGGGTAATGCTTTTGCCATCTCGATAAACAAAGGAATTCCTTTTCTTTCAAAAGTGCGTTGATCAGAAATATTGGCGACTGTAAGAACGGACTTGGGGGTTTTGGATTTGTTGCTTTTCCAAAAGTTTGAATCGTAGGCAGTAGGAACTTCTTTGATTTTTGTTTTTAAATAAGGCATAAAAAGTTGAATTCCAGACTGTGCTCCCGAGTCTTTTTCCGCATTGGGACATCCTTCTGCTAAGCTTTTATGAACCACCCAAATGGCATTCGCTCGGGTGTAATTCCAGCGGGCAAGAGTTTGACGAAAATTCTTTTTTAAAAAAATCCCGTACTCTAAACGTTGACTTGCCACCGCATCATAGCCGCCTACAATCAAAGTAAAAGGGGTTTTAAAAAAACGGGAAAAGAACAAAGGAATACTGCTGTGGTAATCATTAAACCAGCTGAAGCAGGCTTTGGACTGGGGAAGGTAAATCACGCTTAAAAGCACTTCTCGTATCCGATTCCAAAAAAAACGCAAAGGATCACTATAAGAGGGGGAGTGAATTACTAAAACCTGATATCCCATTTGTTCCAAGAGTGCAATGTCTTTGACAACAAAGGTGTTTTTGAGGTTGCACACTAGGGTTACTTTTCCAGAAGGCATCTTTACTTTTTTACTAAATAGGCTTCCAATACATCCGCAATCTTCCGATTGTCTGCTACTCGGGGGACTTTATTTTGCCCTCCCAATTTGCCAATACTTTTCATATAATTTGTAAACCCTTCTTTGACCACTTCTCGAATTATCAAAGGGCGTAGGACTTTTCCAACAATTAGGTCTTGATAATAAATGTTTTTGGCTTGCATGGCCTGGTCAATTTTTAAGGCAAAAGCAATTTTATCTTGAGGTGGAGTGTCAAATTCGATAAACCACTCGTGATAAGGAAGCCCTTCTTTGGGTTCAATTTGTGGGGCAACGGTAAACTCCCGAACGCGAACTGACTCCTCTTGCTGTTCAATTGCTTCTTTTAATGCCTGCTCTACTTCACTTACGATAACGTGTTCTCCAAAAGCGGAAATGAAATGTTTAATTCTCCCGCTGACGATTATGCGAAACGGACGGGTGCTAGTAAATTGTACGGTATCGCCAATATTGTAGCGCCACAGTCCGGCTGTCGTAGAAATAATCATGACATAATTCACTCCTAGTTCAACTTCTGCCAAGCTGTGAACTGTAGGATGTTCGTCATAAAAGGTTTGTGCAACAATAAATTCATAGTAAATGCCATGGTCCAAAAGCAATAACAACCCGGAATCCTCTTGCCGATCTTGATAAGCAAAAAACCCTTCTGATGCAGGATAAAATTCGATGCTTGCTGGTGTTCTGCCGATGAGCTTTTCGAAAACCCCGCGGTAGGGTTCAAAGTTCACTCCCCCATAAACAAAAAGTGAGAAATTTGGGAAAAGTTCCCCTACGGGTTTTCCGCTTTGTGCCGTCAATCGTTCAAAATACATTTGTACCCAAGAGGGAATTCCTCCAATGATGGTCATGTCTTCTTTTTGGGTTTCCCCTACAATAGCGTCCACCTTGGTTTCCCAATCTTCAATGCAATTGGTCTCCCAACTGGGCATTCGGTTTTTTTGCAAATAGCCAGGGACATAGTGCGCTACAATACCCGATAAACGTCCCAGAGCTACCCCATTGTAGTCTTCTAGTACTGGGCTGCCCTGAACAAAAATATGCTTGCCCTTTACAACAGAGGTATTCCCCGAATGATGGATATAGTTCAACAGCGCTTCCCGAGCTGCTCGTATGTGCTGTGGCATCGAGGCTTTTGTAATAGGGATGTACTTTGCCCCCGATGTCGTTCCGCTAGATTTGGCGTAATACAAAGGCCTACCTTTCCACAATACATCTTTTTCGCCTTCCAATATCGCATCGATATAAGGCTTAAAACCTTCATAATCTCGAACGGGCACTTCTTTTTGATACGTCTTTAGGTCTTTAATTTTCTCGAAGTTGTGATCCTTCCCAAAACGGGTTTGAGCACCTTGTTTTATGAGCTCTTTAAGGACCTTTTCCTGAGTTTCTAAAGGGGTCTTTATCCACTTCTCATTTTTATGATGGGACCAAGCGGCATACAGTTTTGCGCCCAGAGCTTTGATCATTCTTCAGAAAAATTAAAAAAGTTTTCCGGGTTCATAGGGTACCCGTCCATCCACAGTTCAAAATGGAGGTGAAAGCCTGTTGAAAGCTCCCCTGTATTTCCGGCAGTAGCAACAACTTCTCCGCTTAATACCGAATCCCCTTGTTTTTTTGTTAGAGAAGCATTGTGTTTATAGACCGATAAAATCCCCGAACTGTGTTCTAAAATAAGTACATAACCCGTCTCTGCTGTCCATTCTGAAAAGATCACGGTTCCGTCTGCTATAGCCTTGATGGGGGTGTTTTCTTTTACAACAATATCAACGGCAAAGTGAGATTCCTTCAAGTCAAAGGGTTGAGAAATTGGACCCAGTGCGGGAGGAAACAAATAGCTGTTGATTTCAACCTTGTCGCTTATCAAGGGATTGTATTTGTCCTGCTGGGACACAAAAGCACGCAATAAAGAATCCTCTAAAATTGGCTCAGTGAAAGAGGGGGGGGCTAGGCTTTGAATTTCCAGTTGCTCTACGGAAAGCTGGGATTCCTCAAAGGAAATATCTTCAGATAAGACTTTTCTAACCGAGTTTAAATATTGAATGTTTTGATTGTAAAGGGTAATTAATGAATCGGTTAAAAATAAATTTTGTACCGCTTTTTTTCTCAATTCTGAAGAATCATAACCTGGGATATACTCTTTGAGCGGTGTGAAGGCAATTGTAGAAAAGATCAGTGTCCCTAAAGCCACGACCATTAGGAGTCCTACAAAAATCATTTTAAAACGGGAAATACGAATTTGAGTTTGTTCTTCAAACGTCTCCTCATCGATGATCATTACCAAATAAGGATTCAAAAGCTTTTGTAAGAATTGTCTTCTCTTTTTTTCTTTTTTTGCCATCTCAGGAGCAAAGATACGCAATCCGTAAGTGCTCAAAAGACTCCTCTTCACTTTTCATGTTTAGGAAACTAAATATTTCTGTACATTTGTCTTTAAATATGACAAATCATGTTGGTTTTAACATTTTTAGGTATGATCGGTGCACCACAAATAATCTTAATCATCGCTGTAGTTCTCTTACTCTTCGGAGGGCGTAAAATTCCAGAACTAATGAAAGGTTTAGGTAGCGGAATTAAAGAATTCAAAAACGCAACCAAGGAAGAAGAGGAGACTCCAAAAGTTGAAAAGGAGAAAAAAGACTAGTTTACTTCTTTAAAAGTGCTGAGTATGGTGTTGAGTTCAAACATATACTCACGCTTGCTTACTGAAGGGGCAAAAGCAAAGCCTTCTACCACGATCCACCTCTTTTTTACACTGTCCCGAAGCATGTAGTTCACGAACGGGCCTGCCATAAAATCATTTGCAACTTCCCAGGTGCCTTTGGTCAGATATCCCGGTTTCCCATCTAGAGAAACGCTAAAGAAATACGGCCGAAAGGCACGTTCCGTAATCAAGTAACTTCCCGGTAATCGGCCAGGAACGTAAAGCTTTCCTATAGAATCACGGATCGTTAAAATCTTTTCGTTAAATCGTCCTTCCAGAACCCCTTCTGGTAGGGTATACGCAATAAGATTCAAATGTCCCTTTTGAATTTGTTTTTGAATCCAAACAAAATTGGTGGTGTCTTGTACCGTTTTATACGCAGAAGGATAGGTTAAATGAATTCCAAAACGGTTGTCTAAATTAGTTTCTGTGGTGGGGGACTTATTGATCCTTCGAAGTTTTTCTTTCCGTTCATTTTCGGCCAAGGTTTGTCTTAACAGTTGCGCATTTTCTTCAAACGAAAATGCCTGTACTTCTGCATCTTCACCTGTGATCAAAGCCACGATTTGAGGTTGCGCAAACTGGTCTTTTGCCAGTTGAAACCTAGGGATAGAATCTTTTTGGAACCAAATGATGTTTCTGCTTTGACGGGCAAAACCCGTAAATGCTTTTGGATTTAAGTAATCTATTGAGTATTGTGGTTCGTCTAACGGTAAGCCTTCATAAATTACGCTCATCTGATCTCGAACCGTTTTGCCTAAATCTGCATCCCAATCTGCCTTGGGCATCACTACAGTAACGTGATTTAAATTCCCGCTAGAGGTTGGGAAAAAAGCTTGGGAACGATCGCTTTTAGAATTACATGAAAACGAAAGTACTGCAATAAGAATTAGACTGTGTTTTTTCATCTCTTTAAGATAAGGCGGCAATCCCTGGTAGCGTTTTTCCTTCCAAGCTCTCCAGCATGGCTCCTCCACCTGTACTAATGTAGCTCATTTTGGATTGCATACCAAACTGTTTCACCGCTGCGACAGAATCTCCGCCGCCGACCAATGAAAACGCTCCTTTTTGCGTAGCCTCTCCGATGGATTCTCCAACCGAAATAGTCCCATTGGCAAAATTAGAAAATTCAAAAACCCCCATTGGCCCATTCCAAAGAATGGTTTTGCATTTTAAAATGAGTTCGTGAAATTTTGTGTTGCTTTTTGGCCCTGCATCCATTGCTTCCCACCCATCGGGAATTTCCATTACATCAAAAATGTTTTGCTTGGCATCATTGCTAAATGCATCACCCGCCACAACATCCACAGGAAGGTGTATTTCTACTCCTTTTTGTTTTGCTTTTTCAAGTAATTCAAGGGCGTAATCGCAGTAGTCGGGTTCACAAATTGAGTTGCCTACTTTGCCCCCAAGTGCTTTGGTAAACGTATACACCATTCCACCGCCAATGAGCAAATGATCTACCTTATCCAACAAACTTTCGATAATGGTGATTTTTGAAGAAACCTTAGCACCTCCCAAAATGGCTAAAATCGGTGCTTCTCCGCTTTTCATTACTTTTTCAATGGCTAAAACTTCTTGTTCTAAAAGTTTTCCAAAACACTTTTCTTGAAAAAATTGAGCCATAATAGTCGTTGAGGCATGGGCTCGGTGTGCAGTTCCGAATGCATCGTTTACGTAAACCGTTCCCAATTTGGAAAGTTGTTCGGAAAAGGTGCGGTCTCCTAATGTTTCCTCAGTATGGTAGCGCAAGTTTTCCATCAATAAAACACCTCCTGCGGGTAAGGCCGCAGCGAGATCTTCTGCTTGTTTTCCAACACAGTTTTCAGAAAAAGAAACTGGGACTCCTAAAATTTCTTCTACCGTATTGGTGATGTTTTTTAAGGAGAGCTTGGGGTCTTTCCCTTTAGGTCTTCCCAAATGTGAGAGCAGTACACAACTCCCCCCCGCAGCTAATATGTGCTGGATCGTCGGTTGGGCTGCTTCTATTCGGGTTCTGTCCGTTACTTCTAATTTGTCATTAAGTGGGACATTGAAATCAACACGAATTACAGCGCGCTGGTCTTTAAAGTTGATCTGATCTAAGGTTCTCATTTTAGTTTTTTTCAAAAATACAATAAAGGGAGGGCGGTACAAGTCATTTTTTAAACTTCTCTAAAATAGTGCGGTAGGGAAACTGTATATTTACTCATGATTTGGTCTCACGTTATCGGGCAGGAGCGACTCAAAAAACAACTAGAATATCTTGTTTCTTCTGGCCAAGTGCCTCATGCACAGCTTTTTACTGGAGTTTCAGGGTATGGCGCACTCCCTTTAGCGATCGAATTTGCACTGGGCTTATTGGAATCTGACCGCATTGATAATAAGGATCTTAGCTTAGGCAAAAAAAGTCAACATCCTGACCTTCATTTTGTGTATCCCGTGGTAAAAAAGGGAAATGAAAAAGTAGTGTTTGCTCAAGACTACTCTTCCGAATGGTCCGAGTTTTTAGATACACAACCTTACGCCAATTACACCTCTTGGTTCGATGCCATACAGGTGGGAAATAAACAAGGTATGATCAATGTTGGGGAGGTTGAAAAACTGCACCAAAAAATGTATCTCAAAGCGTTTTATGGAAAACGAAAGGTTTGTGTTCTTTGGGGGTTGGAAAAAATGAACGCTCAAGCCTCCAATGCTTTTCTTAAGTTGCTAGAGGAACCTCCAAAAGACACCTTTTTCCTTCTAATTGCCGAAGATGCTGAACTTGTATTACCTACGCTTTTATCGCGTTGTCAACAGCTCACTTTAGGTCCCATAGAGGCTGCAGCGTTGAAAGATACTTTACCTGAGGTAACTCAAAATGCGGACCAGCTATTAACTCAGGCAGAAGGAGACTATTATCGTCTTTGTCAAATGCTGGAACAGAGTGAAAATTCGGAGCGTGAAATGCTATTGGTTGAAGGATTACGCTGTGCTTTTAAAGCCAAAGGAAATAAAGCAATTGTTGAAGAATTAATGGGTTGGGCGGGCAAACTTGCCGCCTTAGGACGGGAAGAACAAAAAGCGTTTTTAACCTACGGGATTCAATTTTTTAGAGATGCCTTTTTCTTAAACTACCCCCTAAACCAAATAGTTCATTTTCGGTCTGATACCGATTTTGACCTTTCCAAATTTGCACCCTATGTGCACCCAGAAAACATCCAAGACTTGGTCTTCCTTTTTGAAAAAACCCACTATCATGTGATACGAAATGGAAGTGCAAAAATGCTTTTCGCAGATCTCGCCTTAAAGTTGACTCGCCTGATCAACCTTCCTCAGAAGCAACAGACTTAGAAAAAACATAAATCAACGAAGAATATTCCCCTGTAAAACGGGCCTTAAGGTTAGATAATAACCCGATTGCAATTCCTCGGACAAAGGGAAAAGAAGATCCTCGATGTTTTTCAGACAGGTATGAAATATAAAGCGCATCATACCAAAGAGGCTGTGTTTCTTTTAAAGAAAACCCCTTGGATTGTAGCAAAGAAATCACACCCTTTGAAGTAAAATGCCACAGATGCCTAGGGACGTCCCACGCTGCCCAGTTTTCGGCATAGAATCTTGATTCATAGCTGTTTAAGTTCGGAACAGCTATAACGATAATTCCCTTTTTATTCAGATGCATTGCTAGAGTTTCCAGAGTACTTTCAGGATCTGGAAGGTGTTCCAAAACATGCCATAGAGTAATGATGTCATAGCGGGCTGTTTTGGGAATTGACTCAAGCGTGTTGTACATCGGAAGCCCCTTTTCTTTTGCGATGGCTCTTGGAGAATCCATTGGCTCTAGTCCACTAACTTGATACCCTTCATTCTTCATGTATTCGCAAAAAGCACCTAGGCCCGCGCCAAAATCAAAGAGTGTTTTGTTTGAACTTGCTCTTTTGATTAAAGAAGCCTTGTAGCGAAACATTTTATTTTGGACTACAGAATATATTTTGTCAATGAAAGAAGTGCCTTTTTCGTTATGAGAAGTATAGTCCTGTGATTCGTAATATCTTGAAAGATTAAGACCAGAAGGAATTTGGGTTTTAGCGATTCCTTTGCTCGGCTCCCAGTGAATTTCGAAAACCTCCCCGCTGACAAGGTGATCTTTCGCTTTGATAAGATTGTCTTTAAATATCATTTTGTTCCACGTGAAACAATTTATTACCTGCCCATAGACACAAGGAGAACACTAATGTCGCTCGGATTGATTCCACTGATTCGCGAAGCCTGTGCAAGGGTCTTTGGGCGGAGTTTATTTAACTTCTCTTTGGCTTCGTAAGATAAAGAAGCCAAGGCATCAAAATCAAAATTTGTTGGGATACTTATGTTTTCAAGGCGTTTGAGTTTATCCGCGTTTCTCTTCTCCTTTTCAATATAACCCGCATATTTGACTTCTATTTCCGCTTGTTCGAAAATGGTGTCGTCCATTCTGTTTTCGGCCAAATACTCGTTGAGCGTTTCAAAACTACTGAAGTCTTTCCGTGTGATGTTTGGTCGTGCCAAGAGCTTGGCGTATTTATCGGTTTGGTTGACAGGGCTTGCTGATTTTTCTTTTAGTAGTTGATTGGTTGCTTCCAAAGGGAAACTCTGTTTTTTAAGATAGGTGACTAGGCTGCTTCGCTTGCGAAGTTTTTCTTCCACATTCTTTAAGCGTAGATCCGAGGCTAATCCTATAGCGTGAGATCTAGGGGTAAGACGTTCGTCGGCGTTATCTTGGCGCAGTAGTGTTCGATATTCAGCGCGTGAGGTAAACATGCGGTAGGGCTCCTCCGTGCCTTTTAAAATAAGATCATCTATCAAAACACCAATATAAGCTTCCTCCCTCCCCAGTACGAATGGGGTCTTTTCCTTATGCTTTAAATGGGCATTAATTCCTGCCATGATTCCCTGAGCTCCAGCTTCCTCATATCCTGTGGTCCCGTTAATTTGTCCAGCGAAAAATAAATTTTGAATTAATTTAGTTTCTAAACTATGGAAGAGTTGTGTGGGTGGGAAATAGTCATATTCTATGGCGTAGCCCGGTCTAAAGAATTTAACCTGTTCAAAGCCTTTTACAGATTTAAGTGCCTTATACTGAATGTCATCAGGTAAAGAAGTAGAAAAGCCGTTGACATAAACCTCAACGGTATTCCATCCTTCAGGCTCTACAAATATTTGATGCTGTGACTTGTCCGCAAAGCGATTGATCTTGTCTTCTATTGAGGGACAGTAGCGCGGACCTGTACTTTGTATGGCGCCATTGAACATGGGCGAGCGGTCGAAACCTGAGCGCAGGATCTCGTGAACCTCTAAATTGGTATGCGTGATATAACAACTGCGTTGTTTTGTAAGAGGTGCTGTTTTGTCTGAAAAAGAAAACTTGGATGGATTTTCATCTCCGGGTTGTTCTAGCATCTTTGAAAAATCCAGAGAGCGTCCGTCTACACGAGGCGGTGTACCCGTCTTCATCCTACCGGACAGAAAGCCAAGCTTTTCTAATTCACCCGTGAGCCCAGTAGCCGCTTTTTCACCGGCACGTCCTCCGCCAAAGTTCTTTTCACCTATATGGATAAGTCCGTTCAAAAAAGTTCCGTTTGTTAACACAACAGACTTCCCATAAATCTTAATTCCCAAAGAGGTAACTACGCCCACAACCTGTTGGTGCTCTACAATAAGATTGACAACCATCTCCTGATAGAAATCAATCAAGGGGGTTTGTTCTAACATCGATCTCCATTCTAAGGTAAACAGGCTTCGGTCCGATTGCACTCTAGGGCTCCACATCGCTGGACCTTTGGACTGATTTAGCATTTTGTATTGGATCGCGCTTCGATCGGAGACTATACCGCTATAACCACCAAGCGCATCAATTTCTCTAACAATCTGACCTTTCGCAATTCCTCCCATCGCTGGATTACACGACATTTGTGCAACATTTTGAAGATTCATTGTGATCAATAAAGTTTTTGACCCCAAATTCGCTGCGGCAGCAGCAGCTTCACATCCTGCGTGACCTGCGCCAACTACTATAACATCGTATTTCGTATCAAACATGGCTCTTTTGTTTCACGTGGAACATCTTGATAAATCTAGTTTCGCTTTTGCGCATTTGCTCTTTGCCTTCCTTATTCTTGTCATTTTGCCCCATACAATGCAAAACTCCATGGGAAATTACTCTAAGTGTTTCATTTTCAATGCTTTGAACTTCGTCTTGAGCAGATTGACGTACTGCCCACATAGAAATAAAAAATTCTGCCGAGAGGCGTTTGTTTAGGGTATAATCAAAGGTGATAATATCCGTGTGTGTATCGTGATTCAAAAACTCTTGATTCATCTTATGCAACTCTTCTTTTGAAACAAAATTATACACCAGCTTCTCAATACGATACGTATGTTCGTGGACAAAGCCGACTAGTGCCGTTTCGACCTGGTCTTTGTCGAGAAAATCTGGTATGTTGTTGAACTGTACGATAATTAAAATTTGTACAAATATAAAGGATTTGCACGGTACAGATAACGGGAATCAAGGGAGAAGCCCTTATCTTTGGGCAAAAAAATGAAAACACGTGTTCGTTTTGCGCCCAGTCCCACTGGACCCTTACACATAGGAGGGTTGCGTACTGCGCTTTTTAACTATTTGTATGCCAGAAAAAACAAGGGTACGTTTATTTTACGTGTGGAGGATACCGATCAGAATCGCTATGTAGATGGAAGTGAATCTTATATTCAAGAGGCGTTGGAATGGTGTGGAATGATTCCGGACGAGGGACCCGCCAACGGGGGTTCGCACGGCCCCTACAGACAGAGCGAGCGCAAGGAAATCTATAAAACGCATATCGAAAAACTTCTGGCCTCAGGTGCTGCGTATTACGCTTTCGATTCTTCTGAGGCACTTAGTACTGCTAGAGAGGAGGCTGAAAAAAAAGGAGAAACGTTTCGCTACGGAAGTCACAATAGAATGCAATTCAAAAACAGTCTTACGCTAAACCCAGATGAGCTAAAGGAGGCACTAAAAGAAGACTACGTAGTTCGACTAAAGGTAGTGGCTGATCAACGGGTTAGTATCACAGACGAGGTTCGTGGCAATGTAACGGTTGAATCAAATTTACTAGACGATAAGATTTTGATGAAAAGTGATGGAATGCCTACTTATCATTTTGCCAATGTAGTAGATGATAGATTGATGGAGATCACCACCGTAATTCGCGGGGAAGAGTGGCTGCCCTCACTGCCCATGCACAAACTGATCTATGATGCCTTTGGATGGGAGCCTCCAAAATTTATGCATTTACCCTTAATATTAAAACCTAGTGGGAAAGGAAAGCTGTCTAAGAGGGATGGGGACAAAGATGGGTTTCCTGTGTTTCCTTTACAATGGGGCTCCGATACAGCAGGCTTTCGAGAAATGGGATTTCTACCAGAAGGCTTGGTCAATTACCTCGCATTCTTAGGGTGGAATGACGGTGGTGAAAAAGAATTGTTTTCCTTAGAAGAATTGGAGGAGGCTTTTTCTGTGGCGGGAATACAAAAAGGCGGAGCTCGTTTTGATTATGAAAAGGCCAAATCCGTAAACCACCAACACCTTTCCAGAGTAACTCCAGACTCGCTAATTGAAAATAGTAAAGTAAAAGAAGTTTTAGCGGATTATCCTGTGGAAAAACATTTAGACATCCTCTCATTGTTCCAAGAGCGTCTCTACACTCTAGACGACCTAAAGGAGGAAACGGCCTTTTTAAAAGCCCCCTATCCCTACGACGAGAAAAGCGTGGGCAAACTGCAGAATAAAAACCCTCAGTTTGTGTTGGGACAAATCGCAGCACTTTTAGAAACCCAAAAGGAAGGAGAAAGCATTAAGGAGCCTTTATTCCAATGGGCAAAAGAAAATGAGATTTCCCTGGGAGTGGTCATGCAGTCCTTTCGATTGAGCCTAGTGGGACAACTGACGGGTCCCGATTTATTTGCTATTTGCACTCTTTTGGGAAAAGATGTATCTTTAAAAAGAGTACAAGATTTTATAAACCATTTATCTTAACGAAAACCTTATCCCATGAGTATTTTTACCTATGCCCTTATCTTTTTTGTTGTTCTATTTCTTTTTTCAGGAATCTTTGTTGTAAAGCAGCAGAGCGCCGCTATTGTTGAGCGCTTTGGCCGTTTTCTCTCTATACGTCAATCGGGTTTACATTTTCGAATTCCTGTGGTAGATCGTATCTCGGGACGTTTGAGTCTCCGTATTCTCCAACTAGATGTTATTGTTGAAACCAAAACCAAAGACGATGTTTTTGTCAAGTTAAAGGTATCCGTTCAATACAAAGTTGTGGCAGAAAATGTGTACGACGCTTTTTATAAGTTAGACTACCCCCAAGACCAGATCACGTCTTATGTGTTCGATGTGGTTCGAGCCGTGGTCCCGAAAATGAAGTTGGATGATGTCTTTGAGAAAAAAGACGAAATTGCAAACGCTGTAAAGGGAGAATTGAACGATGCTATGACCAATTACGGTTATGACATCATCAAGGCGTTGGTTACGGATATAGACCCCGATCCTGAGGTAAAAGCTGCAATGAATCGAATTAATGCTGCGGAACGCAAAAAAGTTGCTGCTCAATACGACGGTGATGCGGAACGTATTTTGATAGTCGAAAAAGCAAAAGCAGAAGCCGAAAGTAAACGCCTTCAAGGGCAGGGTATTGCGGATCAGAGAAGAGAAATTGCTCGCGGTCTGGAAGAGTCGGTTGATGTTTTAAATAAAGTAGGAATCAATTCTCAGGAGGCCTCTGCGTTAATTGTGGTCACCCAACATTACGATACCCTTCAGGCTATTGGGGGGGAAACCAACACCAACTTGATTCTTTTACCAAACTCTCCGCAAGCGGGAAGTGAAATGCTCAACGATATGGTCGCTTCGTTTACAGCAAGTAACCAAATTGGTGAAGCCATGAAAAATCAGACTCAAAAAGGAGCCGAAGCTAAAAACAAAAAATAAACTAATTGTTTTGTTTTGACCAAGTGTCTCTAAGGCCCACGGTTTTATTGAAAACGAGCTCTTGGCTAGTACTCTCTTGATCTAAGACAAAATACCCTAGACGCTGGAATTGAAATTGATCTCCAGGCTTTGCGCTGGAAAGTCCCGGCTCTACATAGGCAGTGATCGTTGTGAGTGAATCTGGGTTGATAAAAGACTTAAAATCCTTTTCCTTGTCTTGGTCGGGTGCAGGAACGTGAAACAAACGATCGTACAAGCGTACCTTTGCTTTAAGGGCATCTTTCTGAGTTACCCAATGCAATGTTCCTTTTACTTTACGCTGAGAGGCTTCTGTTCCGCTTCCGCTTTTACTTTCGGGATCATACGTACACAGAATTTCTGTGATGTTTCCATCTGCGTCTTTAATAACGGATTCTCCTTTGATGATGTAGGCATTTTTTAAACGTACTTCTTTGTCTAAAGTCAATCGGAAAAATTTTCGGTTGGCGCTTTCTCTAAAGTCTTCCCGTTCGATATAGAGATGCTTTGAAAATGGAAAACTTCGTGTCCCTTTTTCTGGTTGTTCAGGGTTTACCTCACCTTCCAAAAGCTCTGTTTGATCGTCAGGGTAATTAGTTAGAGTAAGTTTCACTGGATCTAAAACTCCCATTACTCGAGGTGCTGTTGCGTTGAGGTCTTCTCGTACAGAATGCTCTAAAAGAGAAAGATCAATCACGTTTTCCCGTTTGGCTACCCCAGCAGCGTCTACGAAATTACGCAACGCTCTTGGCGTGTACCCTCTTCTTCTTAGCCCAGCAATGGTGGGCATTCTAGGGTCATCCCATCCCGTTACATGGCCCTCTTGAATGAGTTCTAACAGTTTTCTTTTACTCGTAACGGTATAAGACAAATTCATCCGGGCAAACTCTCGCTGTTTGGGCCGCAATTTGTCTGTTGGGTTTAGTGCATCCAAGAACCAATCGTATAAGTCGCGGTGAGGCTTGAACTCTAAAGAACACAAGGAGTGTGAAACCTGCTCTATAAAATCCGACTGACCATGAGTCCAGTCATACATGGGATAAATACACCAGTCATCACCTGTACGGTGGTGGGTTTTGTATAAAATGCGATACATCACAGGATCCCTCATCAGCATATTGGAGGAAGCCATGTCAATTTTCGCGCGTAGGACGTGTTCTCCTTCTTTACATTGCCCCGCTTTCATTTGAGAAAACAGCTGTTGATTTTCTTCTATGGATCGATTCCTAAACGGACTATTCTTCCCTGGTGTTGTGGGAGTCCCTTTTTGATCTGCAATGGTTTCTGAACTTTGAGAATCTACGTAGGCTTTTCCCTCTGCTATTAGTTTTTCCGCCCAATGGTACAGCTCTTCAAAATAATCTGAAGCATAACATTCCGAATCCCATTGGTAACCTAGCCATTGAATATTCTCTTTTATGGCGTCCACAAATTGTTGCTCTTCTTTTGCGGGATTGGTGTCATCAAATCTGAGGTTGACGGGAGCTTTGTATCGTTCTCCCAAATTAAAATTTAAACAAATGGCTTTGACATGACCGATATGTAAATATCCGTTGGGTTCTGGGGGAAAGCGGAAACGCAGCTGGTCGCTTTGATACCCTTGAGCCAAATCTTCCTCAATAATGTGTTCTATAAAATGCAACGGGCGCTCCATGGGTTTTTTTATTTGTGCCAAAGATAATGAATGCATTCAATGAATGGAAAGAAGAAAACAGTCTTTATCTTTGCCGATGTTATGGGAAAAATTTATTTAAAAAATATTCGCCTCTACGCCTTTCACGGCTGTATGGATGAGGAAGAAAAAATAGGTAGCGACTATGTGGTCAATCTTGTTGTGGACACAGATTTAAGTCGTTCTTCAAAAACAGATCAATTGGCAGATACGGTGGACTATGTTTCCTTACACGCCATTGTAAAATCCGAGATGGAACAGCGAGCAAAACTTTTAGAACATGTTGCAGAACGTATCATCACAAAAATAATGGATGATTTTCCCACAGTGACAAAAGCCTCCGTAAAAGTCGCCAAACAAAACCCACCAATTGGTGGGAATGTAGAAGAGGTTGCAGTCCGAAGAGAACTGAAAAGAACTGAGTTGAATTTGGATTAATATTACTACTTTTACGCCATGGCATCGTGGCCGAGTGGCTAGGCAGAGCTCTGCAAAAGCTTGTACAGCGGTTCGAATCCGCTCGATGCCTCTCTTTTATTCTTCCATTAGAATTTTTGCACCCAACTTCTTTTGAGTAATGCGTTTACTGGGGTTTCCAAAAACGCGCAGCACACCGCCATACAACTCTGCATCAATCAATGCATTCGCATAGACATAACTATAGGCTCCGCCATAGCTTTTTGTTTTAGTTTGTTGTGTGATAAGCTCCTCCGCTTCACACAAGCCACTACTTGTAATTAAAATCTCGTGGTTTGTTACCTTTCCTTTTAGAAATATTCTACCGCCTAAACTCGCTTTGGTGTCCAACCGATCCGCCTGAATTTCAAGGTTAATAACTGCATTGGTCTTTGCTTCCAGAGACAAGCTAGTTTGTTCAAGTGGTAAACTAGCGGTTAGTTGACTTTCTTGATATACATGAATTTGATCTAGGGGGCGGCTGTGATACAGTTTTATTTTTGTTCTTCCAGGAGTTAATAAACTTCCTCCCGAAATTCTGATTTTTAGAATACCTTCTTTTAACGATAAAACGACAAAATCTGAATTGTCACCATAAGCAATGACTTTGTTGACATCAGAGGATATTAATTCAACATCTAGGTTGGAATATACTTTTAACCCTTGAAAAGGACTAATTGCAAGGATTTTCTTTTCAGTGTCTTGAGACCAAAGAGAAAGAGAAGCGAGAAAAAACAATAAAACGTACCTACGAATTTGCATGGTGTAAAATAACACAATTATTCTGCAGTTATAAAATCCAAAAAGCGTCTTTGAATGTTTACTTTTTTTACTTTGATTCGAAGTGGGTCCCCAAGTTGATAAATCGTTTTGGTTTTTCTTCCAACAATCGAATGGTTCTGCATGTCATACTGGAAAAAATCATTTTTTAAATCCACCATTCGAATCATGCCTTCGCATTTGTTTTCAATGATTTCAACATACATGCCGCGATCAGTTACACCAGTGATAACGCCCTCGAATTCTTGTCCTACTTTGTCTTCCATAAAGACCATTTGCATGTATTTTATTGAATCCCTTTCCGCTCGTGTGGCCAGTTGTTCTCTTTGTGAAGCATGCTTGCACGCTTCTTCAATAGTAGTTTTTGCGGGGCTTTTCTTTTTTTCTAAATAATCTTGTAGTAAACGGTGAACGATAACGTCGGGATATCGTCTAATGGGTGAAGTAAAATGGGTATAATGGGTAAAAGCCAAACCGTAATGACCAATATTATCCGTGGTGTATTCTGCTTTGGACATGCTTCTCAATGCCAAAGTATCGATTAAATTTTGTTCCCGCTTTCCGTTGCAGTCACTTAATAATTTATTTATTTCTTTACTTACATTTTTTCCTTTCGGATTAAATGAATAACCAAAAGAACTGATGGTTTGCTTTAGGTTAAAAAGTTTTTCTTCATCTGGGTCGTCATGGACACGATAGACAAAAGGGATTCTAGGGGTCTGTTTACCAATGAATTGAGCTACTCGTTTATTGGCCAGCAACATAAATTCTTCGATCAATTTATTGGCATCTTTAGAAGTTTTAAAGAAAACGGAATCTGGATTGTTTTCTTCGTCCAAAGAAAAATTTACTTCTACGCGATCAAAAGAAATAGCTCCGTTTTTCATGCGGTTGCTTCTCAGGTTTTTAGAAAACCGGTTTAAGGTGGTGAGGGCATCAAAAACAGTGTTTGGAACTTGATAGGCTTGCCCTGAAAGTGAAGTTTCAGAATCTACATATGGTTTTTCATTTTCCAACATGTATTGTACTTCTTCATAGGAGAAACGGTGATCCGAATAAATCACTGTTTTGCCATACCACTCTTCCAAAACTGTTGCCTTTTCATCTAGAACAAAAACCGCAGAAAAGGTATATTTTTCTTCCTGAGGTCTTAACGAACAAAGACCGTTGGAGAGCACTTGTGGCAGCATGGGAACGACACGGTCGACTAAATAAACAGAAGTTGCCCTATCATACGCTTCTTGATCCAAAATACTGTTGGGTTGAACGTAATGAGAAACATCTGCAATGTGGATGCCTATTTCATAGGTTCCATTTTTTAGTTTTTTAAACGAGAGTGCATCATCAAAATCTTTTGCTGTTATTGGATCGATGGTGAACGTTAGGTCTTTTCGAAAGTCTCTCCTTCTTTTTATTTCTGATGGGTCAATAGCACGGTTCAATGTTTCTGCTGACTGCTCTACATCTTTCGGAAATTCATAAGGAAGTCCATACTCATGGAGAATTGCGTGTATTTCTGTTTCTGATGTTCCTGGAATACCTAGACTTTTAATAATTTTTCCATTGGGTGCATCTCTGCCTTCTTCCCAATTTTTAAAAACAGCAACCACTTTTTCTCCATCCTTGAAATCGGATAATTCACTCGGTTGTATAAAAAAATCTGTATACATACTTCCTTTTCTACACAAAACAAAGCCATACTCTTTTTGCCGCTCGAGGATACCGACGTACTCTTTCTTGTTTCTTTCAATAATTTCTTCTACGTGGGCCACATAGCCGTCCTCTTTTCTATGAACACTGACTGAGACAAGATCACCATCGAGTCCCTTATTCAAGTATTTTTTTGGAACCAAAAGCTCTTCTTCATGTGTCTCTAAAATCACCTTTCCTTTACCTGTAGGGAGGACGATTAATTTGATTTCGTAGTATTTTATCTTTGGCGCTTTATATCGGTACTGCCCTTTTTTGATCATCTCCAATTGTTGTTGCTTGTGCAATATATTTAGGACACGGATAATATTGTTTCTTCCTTGTGTATCTCTTGTTTCAAGATGAGAAGCGAGTTGCTTGTAATTAAAAACGCGTTTGGGTTGGGCTTTAAAGAGGTTTAATATTTTACGCTCTATTCTTTGGTACTCTTTTTTCTTTTTAGACATGAAATAAATCTTCACATCAAAGGTACAATAAAGCTTTTCTCTTTGTTGTTAACAGCATTAACATTATCATATTTCTTTTTTAATTTAAATTTTAAAATAGAGGGTATGTATATAGTGTGTTTATAGTGAGAAGAAAAAATAAACAGAAAAGATCTGTAATAAATAAAAACAAAAGAATAAACACCTTTTCCCTCTTTATTTACATTATTAATATCTGTAAATCATAAAATTAGCTTGTTTTTAACGAATGGTTAATAACACATTTTTGTATAAAAAAAGGGGAAATATTTGACTTGTTAATGTTCATATCTTCCTTTTTTTTGAAGATATCGTCGGATAAAAAAAGATTGTTTTTTACTTCATCCTACACGAATTTTTATAGCAACAAAAAAATTAATAAAGAGGGCGTATTTTATAAATGTTTGTCAACAAAAAATGAATAAAGTTGCGAACCGTTTGTGAACAAAGAGACGATCTTTTTCTATTTTTATATGAAACTCAATACGATGAAAATAAGTATAGGTAACGACCATGCGGGCCCAGACTACAAAGATGCTATAGTAGCAGTTCTCCAGGCAGGCGGACATGAGATAAAAAATCACGGGACTGATACAACAGACAGTGTGGATTACCCAGATTTTATTCATCCCGTAGCAAAAGAGGTTAGTACAGGAGAGACCGCTTTAGGTATTATTATTTGTGGGAGTGGCAATGGCGCAGCAATGACCGCCAACAAATACGAGAAAATTCGTGCGGCTCTGTGTTGGAACAAAGAACTTGTTGTTTTGGCGCGACAGCACAATAACGCCAATATTTTAAGCCTACCGGCACGTTTTTTATCAATTCCCCAAGCTATCACAATGGTAGAAGCCTTTATAAATACCGAATTTGAAGGAGGAAGGCACCAAGGAAGAATAGACAAAATACCCTGCAGGTGATAGTCACCTTTTCCATTAAAAAATTTGATGTATTAACCCGTAATGAACTCCACGATCTGTTTGCATTGCGTGCTGCGGTTTTTGTTGTGGAGCAGGATTGTGTTTATCAAGATATTGATGGTAAAGACCAGGATGCGTATCATGTGCTTGGAAAACAAGGAGACAAATTAGTAGCCTATGCACGTTTGTTAAAGAAAGGTGTCTCCTACACCGACTTTGTTGCAATCGGACGTGTAGTTGTTGCTGATGCCCATCGTGGCAAGTCAGTAGGACATGATTTATTTCGATTTTGTTTACAGGAGCTAAATGAACGATACCCAAAAGATGCTATAAAAATATCCGCCCAAGCACACTTAGAGCAATTTTACAAACAGCATGGATTTCAAAAAACTGGTGCGCCTTATTTAGAAGATGGCATTCCCCATATAGGGATGATTAAAAATCAAACGAAGCACTAATTTTTTTTAGTAACTGCAGGGTTTCTTGCGAAAGCGCATCGGTTTGAGGCAATTTCTTCCCCGTGTAAAGCAACATGTATTTACCTCCATAGCGAAACTCTTTTTCGTGTTGCTTAAGAACCGTCCGGAGTTGTCTTTTAACACGATTTCGATCAACAGCACGGTTAAAATTTCTTTTAGAAACCGAGACACCGACACACATTTCTGAGGAATCAGAATCTATCGAAAGGCGTAATAACAAATTTTTGGATTGAAAAACAGACCCTTTTTTAAAAAGAAAATCGATAGTCGTTTTTCCTTTTAAGCGTTTTACTTTTAAATCACTCTGTGGCTGTGGGTGCATAATAGTTGTTGCTTTTGTCAACGTCAGCCATTAGATTGCTTGGATCTATAACAATTGCTTCAATCGCATCCTTTGGATGGTTGATTTCCAAACGGTAATTTATGTTGGCCCAAGTCCAGTCAGGATGTATTTCCCAAATTAAAGGATAGGTGTTATCTTTTTCTCCTCGCATCAATGAAATTGGTATGTAGTGCAATTCATTTTGACCGTTTTTTAATACAACCAGAATTTCTAGCGGCATTGGCATTGCTTCTTTGCGTTCTAATTGAAGAATTGTGGTCGCACCATTTTCTTTAACTTCTGATAATGCATAGTCAATTTTATTTGTCGTTTGAGTCCAATCGGTTAAATACCATTGCAAATGAAGCCCAGAAACGCGTTCCGCAATTCTTCTAAAGTCATTGGGCAAGGGGTGTTTAAATTTCCATTCGGCATAGTAGGTTTGTAAGGTCTCAAACAGTTTTTCAAACCCAATTATGTAGCCGAGCTGCCCAAGAAAAACGGATCCTTTACTGTAGGCACTGCGCTCGTAGGCATAGTTGTGATAAAATCGGTTCGCGTTGGTGCTTTGCGGCATTTCTCCACCCGAAGCGGCCAACTGGAAGTACCCTCGATAGGAACCTTCTAAAGGAAATTCTCTGTTTTGTTCTAAAATCTCATTTCCCGCAAGGCTTGAAATAAAAGAAGTAAACCCCTCGTCCATCCACTCGTGTTTGGTCTCGTTAGTCGCTAAGACATGTTGAAACCAGGAATGAGCAAGTTCGTGAGCTGTAACTCCAAAAAGAGAATTGTAACTTCTTCCTCCTGTTATTAAGGTAAGCATGGCGTATTCCATTCCCCCGTCACCTCCTTGAACAACGGAATATTGTTTGTATGGATAAGGGCCAATTTTTTCATTGTAGTACGCCATCATTTGAGCCGTATGGGGTTGTAATTTTTTCCAATTATCAATGATTTCAGGATCGTTTTTATAGAAAAAATGAAGCGTGACACCATCAGGCCCTGGGTGCGTATCATGAATGTATTCAGGATCCGCAGCCCAAGTAAAATCATGTACTTGTGGCGCAACAAAATGCCAAGTAATTTTACCTTTTTTGCTTTTCGCTTTTTTGCGGTCGGAATATCCTTTACCGATCTCATCGGCGTTTTGTAGATACCCGCTTGCCGCAACCATAAATTCTTTATCTAAGGTGATTTTCACATCAAAATCCCCCCATACTCCATGAAACTCTCTGCCTGTGTAGGGATCAGCGTTCCAACCTTCCAAGTCGTATTCCGCCATTTTAGGATACCATTGTGCCATAGAAAATGCAACTCCTTCGGCTGAGTTTTTACCCGCACGGCGAATTACATCGGGAACATGCCCCTCAAACTCAAGCTTAAAAGTCGACGACCCCCCCGGAGGTATCGGCTCGTTTAGAAGCACCTCTAGTATGGTTTCAGAATTTACAGTTTTCACGGCCATTCCGTTCTGTGTTAGGTTTGACACGTTTAAAAACCCCTGTTGTTCTTTTGTCAAGCTGTCCAAATCTACTTTAAAACGGGTATTGCGATCGGGAGAATTTTTTAGTCTTATCGCCATTTCACTGCCAGGCTGGAAGGCGTTGAAATACAAATGATAAAACACCTTGTAAAGTGTTTCAGGAGAGTTGTTCGTGTACACCAAAGACTGTGTTCCCGAATAGTTTGCAGTTTCGGCATCTAGGGAAACCTCCATGGTGTAATCTACGGCCTGTTGCCAATATTGTGCATTGCTAAGAAAAGAGGCTACAAGAAGCAGCGAAAGAACGAAATGTTTCATGTTTAATTTGTTTTTTATGATAAACAGAACTTTATCACGTGCTAAAATAAGAATCCAATCGATAATGCTCCTTCATTCGGACGCCTTTTTCGGTTTTTGTAAGGGAGATTAATTCATGATGGGGGTCGTGTTCAAGAAACAAAAGTGTTTCTTTCTGAGCGGCTTCTTCCAAAAAAAGTGTTTTTTCTTCTAATGTTAAAAGGGGTCGGGTGTCATAACCCACCACATAGGGGATGGGAAGATGCCCAACGGTTGGTATCAGATCTGCCGCAAATACAATTCGCTTGCCTTGATATTCGATCATAGGAAGCATCTGTTTCTCAGTATGCCCATCGACCAAGTACACAGCAAAAGGAAAAGGCGTTTCTGTGAGTAAAGGACCTTTTCCTTCGACAAACTTCAGTTGACCACTTTCCTGAATAGGGAGGATGTTTTCTTTTAAAAAGGAAGCTTTTTCCCTAGGATTGGGATTTGTCGCCCAGTCCCAATGCGCCTTGTGTACCCAAAAGGTAGCGTTTTTAAAAGCGGGTTCTAGCACCCCTGAGGAGGAGCTTACGATTGCCCCGCCACAGTGATCAAAATGCAGGTGGGTAAGAAAGACATCCGTGATTTCATCTCGATGAAAACCCGCTCGGGAAAGTGACCCGTCTAAAGAATGGCTTCCCCAGAGGTTGTAATGACCAAAAAACTTCGCGCTTTGTTTGTTTCCCATACCTGTATCGATCAAGATCAAGCGATTTCCTTCTTCTACAAGTAGGCAGCGGCTTGCCATTTCAATTTGGTTGTTTGGGTCGGCGGGATTGGTTCGCTCCCAAAGCACCTTGGGAACAACACCAAACATCGCGCCACCATCTAGTTTAAAGTTTCCCGCTTCAATGGGGTAAAGTCTCATCTTTGTTCAGTTTTTTATATTGGAAGCACTTTTGAAAAGGCAAGATTGAAAATGAGATGAACCCGCTTTTTTTTAATTTAACAGCTGGACGAGCCTTCTGCTATAATCAATTAAAGAAATGGTTTCATCTGTTCGTGCCAGCTTAATTTTATCAAAAATAATTATTGCTTCTCCGTTACTTTCAACGTGATAGATCTGATTTTTTTCAAAAAACTCGACAAGCTCTTTTGAAAAAAAGGATCGAATCTCTGATTCATTTTTCCCTGTTATTAGAAATTTTCTAGAAAAGTCGGGATACATTTCGAAGTCAATATCCTTATATCCTGTAAGTGCCATTACGCGATCAAAGATTTTTTCAAAGAGCCCCTCTTTTTCCATTGTAAAGACAGGGATTTTTTTATTCAATTTGAGCACAATGAGAGTGGTGTTAAACGTTTCTGCAGAGAAAGCGTCTCCCTCATTGAATGTTACGTCAGAGATTTGCCAAGAAACGCCTGTGTCATCAAATTGTCCTATCAGGGAGTTTGATTTACGCTCAATGGGACGGATTTCAAAAAAATGAAATTGCTTGAGATAGCTTGTATTCCAGTCCACCTCATGATTGAAGCGATAGTCCTTTTCATTAGCCAGATTTTTTAAACGATTCTGCCTTGGAGAGAGTTTTACAGCAGCATTTTTTAAAGAGATCTTTAACGCCCTGTTGTAGGTAGAGTAGGAAACGTGTGAGCCCAAGCCCTCTAACACGACATTACCACCTAATGTTTTTTGAATTTTTAAGTAATCAACGATGTAGTCCATAAAAGTTATTCCGACGAGCTTTGTGTCTGTTAAATCGACCCGCACATCAACACCATCTGGGATTTTTTTGATTAATTTATCAATTCTTGGAATGCTTAAAAAATTGGCAATTCCTTTGATTTTTAGTTCATAGCGATCTTCTGCGATTTGACTTAAATCGGAACCGGAATTATAGACCATTTTAAAAAACTGGCTAATGGGCAACTTTGCCAACAACATATGGGTAGCCAAAGCCAAGGACAAACCGCCAACCAGTCCCACCAGTAGGTTGGTGTAAAGCGTCAAAACCATTGTAAAAATGAAGAATATTAATTGTTCGGGGCCGTGGTCATAGACCTGTTTAAATACGCCAGGAGAGGCCAGTTTAAATCCGGTAAAAACAAGCAGTATCGCAAAGGCACAGAGAGGCACTTGCCTCATCAAAGGGCCTAAAACAACGATTAAAACGAGAAGTAAAATTCCCTGGTATAAATTGGACCACTTTGTCTTCGCTCCATTGTGAATATTTACAGTACTTCGGATGATCACAGCAATAATTGGCAAGCCCCCAACAAAACCAGCAGCGACTGTACTAAGCCCAATCCCTGTTAAATCCTTATTTAAATCAGTCTTTCGTTTATAGGGATCAATTTTGTCCACTGCTTTTGCAATGGCTAAAGATTCAATACTGGTGATTATCAACAAAGAGAATACGGTTGTCCAGAACTCAATTGTATTTATCATTGAAAAATTAGGAAACATAATGGAGTCCATAATATTTTCGGGAATTTCCAAGAGAAGCGAGGGACCAACGTCATAAGATTTTCCAAAGAAAGTGAGGGTTTGCGCATCGAAGAAATTAAACAAATACACAAAGGGAATAGAAAGTGCAATAACCCAGATCGGGGCGGGGAAAAACTGAAAAAGCCGAAAGGAAATTTTTGAATGAAACAACAAGATGATCAATCCTGTTAAAGAAATAAGAACCACAAAAGGGTTGGCTTCAGGAATAAGAAGAACGGCATCAATCAGGTTTTGAACAATATTGCTGCTCTCTGAATGGGTTCCCAAAGCAACGTGAATTTGCTTTGCAAAAATGATAATTCCAATAGCAGCCAAAATACCGAGAATCACGGAAGAGTGAAAGATATCTGCTAATCGCCCAAGTTTGAGCAAGCCCAATAATGTTTGAATGGCGCCTGAAACAACAATGGCACCCAGGACATAATTAAACGCCTGTCCCGAACCGTCATCCATCAATGTAATCCCAAGCAGGATCACAGCGATGACCCCTTTCGCAGGACCATTAATTGAGATGTGTCCCCCCCGAAAAAAAGTGGTTACCACACCGCCCACAACGGCAGATAGGATCCCAGACATCGCAGGCGCACCAGCAGCTAAAGCAATACCCAAAGAAAGCGGCAAGGCAATAAGAGAGACGCTTATCGCAGCGATTAGATCGCTTTGAAAATTTTCTACAAACCCTTTAAATCCTTCTTTTGGTTTTTGTTCCATTTTATTTTTAGAGCGGTTAAAAATAGTACGTACCTAATATAATTTATTTCCTCAGATCACACTGTTTTAAAAGGTCAATTTTTTTATTAATCCAAAAAAACGATAAGGACTTTCTAGTTAATTCAGTCTTATTTCAAGTCGAGTATCCAACGGTAAAGCAGATCGGGCCATTCCTCTAATGCCCCTTTGCCACGGGCTAAAGCATAGCCGTGCCCACCTTTTGGGAAGAGGTGCATTTCTACGGGAACCTCATTTTTAATTAACGCCTCGTAGAACAGTAGGCTATTCGCAACGGGAACGGCCTTGTCATCTGCACTGTGAAGCAAAAAAGTGGGAGGGGTAGTGGCATTAACCTGTAAGTTATTTGAAAAATATTCGATTTGTTCTGCTGTAGCCTCTTTGCCAATTAAACTGTTTTTGGAACCACCGTGGTAGTGTTTTTTATCAAAGGTAATCACGGGATAGAGGAGTGCTAAAAAATCTGGCCGCGCGTTGATTTGATCTATCGGATTTGTGGAATTGGGAAGCGTGTTTTCTAGGTAATGTGTACCCAGTGTTGATGCCAAGTGGCCTCCTGCAGAAAACCCCATGACACCTACTTGATCCGGATTGACATCCCACTTTTGGGCGTGCTTTCGAATCAAACGAATCGCTCGTTGAGCATCTTGTAGCGGTGCCCATTTAGGATCGATAATTGAGGGAGAATTGGGGAGCCGATATTTGAGAACAAAGGCGGCAATCCCCTTAGCGTTTAAGGCTTTAGCAAAATCAGTTCCTTCCCAGTCGTAGGCCAACCTACGATAACCTCCTCCCGGGCAGATCAATACCGCTTTTCCCGTTCGGACACTTTTCGCCGGCAGGTAAATTTCAAGTGTGGGGTTTTGTACATTTTCGATTCGAAGAATATCGGTTTCAATGCGTTTTTCTTTTTCTTGACTTTCTCTTTGGTTGGGAACCCCTTCGGGCCAGAGGGGTAGGATTTCTTGACTCGAAACTTCAGTAAAGGGGAACAAGAGCATAATGCAAACAAACAAACGGATCATGAGGATTCTTTACTTAAAAGTACAACTTTTTAATGTATTTTATTTTCCTCAAAAGAGCGATGCTTTTGTAAAAAAAGAAAAATTAAAATCCCAAAAAACAAGAGCGCGATAAAATGCGTAATTCCTAAAACGGGCCCGGATGTTAAGTACGGTTTTAACATCGGGAGATGTAAGAAAGCTTCATTTATTCCGCCTCCGATCAATAGATAATAACTAACGGTCATGCCGGTCAAATGAAGACTTAACCTATAACGAAAGGGTTTTCTAAGGAGCACGCCATACCCGAGAAATAAAAATAGAAGCGTCAACACAGCCAGACTGTGTGGAAAAAACCATTCTCCAAAAGCCTTGTAAATAAAAAGTGATGAGGTATTGGCGAGCAGCATGGAAATAAAATAATAACGCCCTAATTTTTTATGAAGTAGGCTTCCCTTTTTACCAAAAAGGACAAAAGCACCAAGGGGTACAGCTACCGCTGCGGTAACCGTATGTAAAAGACTAATGAAAGCAGACATTTTTGTAGGTGGTTGTTTGAGAAGAATTAAAGGGTTAGAGGTGTAAGTATTTTTTTAAGTTTTTGACATGCGCTTCAAAAGCGTTAACCCCCTTTTGGGTAACGGAGCAATTGGTTTCAGGATACTTTCCTTTAAAGCCCTTATGGATTTTAATATACCCCCCTTGCTGAAGTTTTTCAAGCTGGACGCTGAGATTTCCTTGGGTCGCATTCAGTTCATTTTTTAAGTACACAAAAGAAGCAGACTTTAGCTTGATCAATAAGGACACGACTCCCAAGCGCAAACCCGTATTAAGTAAAGGATCAAAGGGCTTCATCGAACCGCCTTTCTTAAGGCATAACCAGGCAAGGCAAATGAGACAAAAACAACGAGTCCATAAAGAAGCATATTCCAAGAATCGGAGAGTTGTAGCGCTACAAAAGGGAATAAAAGTAAAAGAACCCCTCCAAGGATCAATAAGCGAAAACGCAGGACTAATCCAGAGACTAAGGTTCCAATTCCAGCCAAAACAGGAAAAAAGAAAAGCGGTTTAATGGGGACAAAAAAAGAAGACAGGGAAAACAGGATCATTACACTTCCTATTACAATCCAAAGTTGTTGCATAAAAAACTCAAAATGTGTTTTATTCGTTTTCACTCGGGATTGCTTGCTGTGGTAATTGGCCACAAATAAACCACCAAGCAAGGGGCTGATCCCCCAAATGAAGTAGCTTTTCACCCCCAATTCGGTATAGTTTAATCCAATAAAATTCAGGAGTGCAGTACAAAAGATGAGCCAGCCCCAAAAAAGAAAGTCAAAACTGTAATGACTTAAATTTTCTCGAGTTTTCGAAAGGGTTGTTTCAATGAGATTGAGTTGTTGTTCGGGGGTTAAGTGTTTTGAAGACATAGGTAAAAGAGTTAAGTTTGGGACAAACATAAACAAGTTTATATTATAAACCAAATTAAATGAAAAATTAACAACTTCTTTCGCTAAGACAATTAATCATTTAGCTTAAGAACCGCCATAAAGGCTTCTTGAGGGATTTCTACGTTTCCGACTTGGCGCATTTTCTTTTTCCCTTTTTTCTGTTTTTCTAACAGTTTTCGCTTTCGGGTAATGTCTCCTCCATAACATTTTGCAGTCACGTCTTTACGGAGGGCTTTGATGGTCTCACGAGAAATAATTTTCGCTCCAATGGCGGCTTGAATAGGGATGTCAAACTGTTGTCGTGGAATGAGTTCGCGCAATTTTTCGCACATTTTTTTGCCGATGGAATACGCATTGTCTGCATGGACTAAAGCGGAAAGCGCATCCACTTGATTGGCATTGAGCAAAACATCTACTTTAACCAACTTAGAGGGACGTAAACCGATAGGGCTGTAGTCAAAAGACGCGTACCCTTTAGATACTGTTTTTAAACGGTCGTAAAAGTCAAAGACAATTTCTGCCAGCGGCATATCAAAAGTCAATTCTACCCGTTCTGTAGTCAGATAGGTTTGGTTGGTGATCTGACCCCGTTTTTCAATACAGAGGGACATAACATTTCCAACATATTCGGATTTGGTGATTATTGAGGCTTTGATGTAGGGTTCTTCTACACGATCCAAGCCCGAGGGATCCGGCAAGTCGGAAGGATTGTTGACCCACAAAACGTCATTGGGATTCTTTTTTGTAAAGGCTTGATAGGATACATTGGGAACGGTGGTAATCACGGTCATGTCAAACTCGCGTTCCAAGCGCTCTTGAATGATTTCTAAATGCAACATGCCCAGAAAACCACAACGGAAACCAAAACCTAGTGCAGCAGAGCTTTCGGGAAAAAAGACTAAAGAAGCATCGTTGAGTTGTAGTTTTTCCATAGAGGCACGAAGTTCCTCATAGTCTTCTGTGTCCACGGGATAGATTCCCGCAAAGACCATGGGTTTGACCTCTTCAAACCCTTCAATGGCTTCTTGAGTGGGGTTTTCGGGATCTGTGATCGTATCGCCCACTTTTACTTCCTTGGCTTCTTTGATTCCTGTTATCAAATAGCCCACATCTCCTGCGGCAATTTCTTTTTTGGGCTCTTGTTTGAGCTTAAGCGTTCCAATTTCATCAGCAAAATATTTTTTTTGAGTGGCAATAAATTGGATTTTCTGTCCTTTTTTAATGGTTCCGTTAAGGACGCGAAAATAGGTTTCTACCCCGCGAAAAGGATTGTAAACGGAGTCAAAAATTAAGGCTTGCAGGGGTTCTTCTGCACTTCCTTTAGGAGCGGGTACCCTGTCGATGATGGCGGTCAATATTTCTTGAATTCCAAGTCCTGTTTTGGCAGAAGCGGGGATAACCTCTTCGGGAGCACAGCCCAGTAAATCGACGATATCATCGGTTACCTCCTCAGGATTGGCAGAGGGCAGGTCGATCTTATTGAGTACGGGAATGATTTCTAAATCGTTTTCTAGGGCGAGGTATAAGTTTGATATGGTTTGCGCCTGAATGCTTTGTGCGGCATCCACAATGAGCAATGCACCTTCACAAGCCGCAATAGATCGAGAAACTTCATAAGAAAAATCCACATGGCCAGGAGTATCGATAAGGTTGAGCACATAGGTTTCTCCTTCATGGACATATTCCATCTGGATTGCATGGGATTTGATTGTAATCCCGCGTTCGCGTTCCAGATCCATATTGTCCAAAAGTTGATCTTGCTTTTCTCTCTCGGTAACTGCTCCAGTAAAATCCAACAAACGATCTGCCAAGGTACTTTTACCGTGGTCAATGTGGGCAATGATGCAAAAGTTTCTGATGTTTTTCATACGACGCCGTCATTCATAGCAATGCAAATATAGGGGATTGAAAGATGGTTTTTATCTATTTTATTTGAATTACTAATGCACTATTTTAAGAGAATTGAAAAAGAGGCATCAATTGAACCATAATCTTTTCCCTATTTTTGTCAAAAATTAAAAACCGGTGGTCAAAATAGGTAACATTGAGTTGGGTTCTTTTCCCTTGCTTCTCGCTCCGATGGAGGATGTGAGCGACCCGCCCTTTCGCGCCTTGTGCAAAGAAGGGGGTGCGGATGTTGTCTATACGGAGTTTATTTCCAGCGAAGGTTTGATTCGCGATGCGGCAAAAAGCGTTCAAAAGCTGGATATTTATGAAAAAGAGCGCCCAGTAGGGATTCAAATCTTTGGGTCCAACTTGGATTCCATGTTGCGTTCTGTGGAAATTGTGGAGGCCACAAAGCCAGATATAATTGACATTAACTTCGGCTGTCCTGTAAAAAAGGTAGTCTGCAAAGGCGCTGGGGCGGGGATATTAAAAGACATTCCTAAAATGGTGGAATTGACCCAAGCCATGGTCAAGCATACCAATTTGCCGGTAACGGTCAAAACGCGCCTGGGTTGGGACCACGATTCCATTAAGATCATGGAAGTCGCAGAGCGACTTCAGGATGTGGGTTGTGCTGCGATTTCCATTCACGGGCGTACCCGTGCACAAATGTACAAGGGAGATGCGGATTGGCGACCCATTGCAGAGGTAAAAAACAACCCGAGAATGCACATTCCCGTTTTCGGAAATGGAGATGTAAACACCCCCGAGCGTGCAGTGGAAATGAGAGATCAATACGGACTGGACGGCGCGATGATTGGTAGAGCAAGCATCGGAAACCCCTGGTTTTTCAATCAAGTGAAACATTTTATGGAGACTGGAACCCATCTTTCGGCACCAGGCCTAGCGGCACGAGTAGAAGTTGCTCGAAGACACTTGGAAATGTCCGTAGCCTGGAAAGGGCCCGTTTTAGGAGTGCTAGAAACCAGAAGACATTACACAAATTATTTTAAAGGGTTTACGAATTTTAAGCCCTACCGAACTCGGATGGTGACTTCAAACCTAGCGGAAGAGGTTTATGCGGTATTTGACGAAATCTTAGAAGTATACGCAACTCAGGAGGTGCTGTAAGCCTGTATTTTCTTTGTTAGACCTTGGGTGGCCCAGGCGGTACTGAGGGTACCGAGGAGCATCAAGGTTCCCAAAACAATGACCACATTCTCAAATTCAAAAAGCACGGGATAGGACAGGCTGGTTCCGGGCACATAAATAAAGGGAAACGCAGATTGGATCAATACTAAAACAATCCCTAAGAGCAAACCGGCGACACCACCTGCACCACAGATTAAAAGCCCCAGAAGGAAAAAGATTTTGTGAATCCCTTTGGGTGCAGCACCCAAGGCGATTAAGATTTTTAATTGATCTTGTTTGTCCAAAACCATCATGATTAAGGCGCCTACTACATTAAACAACGCAATAATCATTACCAATGTAAAAATAAAATAGATCGCCAGATGTTCTACATTGAGCATGCGGTACAAAGCGGCATTCTGCTCAGCTCTGGAAACGATACGTATTGGAATAGCAAACAAAGGCTCTAGCTGTGAAGTCAACTTTTTTTTAGTGACCTGAGGTGCTGTTTTTAAAACAACAGAGGAAAACTGATCGGGTTGGAGTTCCAAGAGCTGTTGTCCAAAGCTCATATTCGAAAACAGGTATTTTTTGTCTAAATCTTCGTTGATTTGGTACAGACCCGAAACCACACTAGGCGAGGAGGTAAACGGATTTTGATTCAGCAAAGTTTGTTTCTTCTTTTTGGGTACAATAATGTTTAAAAAGGTGTTGTAATCGTAAACTCCTAAACCCATACTTCCAGCGATGCCAAATCCGGCAACAACATCTGGCCCTTCAAAGGAAAGCCAGTCTCCTAGGGCAATCAAGCGGTCTATGGGGATCACAGAAGTGTAGTCCGGAGAAACAGCCTTGAGAAAAGCGACTTGATTTTTGTCTTTAAAGGAGAGGAATACTTTTTCTTCTATTTCGGGTGCTGCAGCGATAATCTCTGGAAGAGAGTGTAGTTGGACCAGGGTACTGTCGGGTACGTTAAAATAAGTTCCTCGTTCGGGAAGAATTTCGAAATCGGGATCGAAACTATTGGCAAACGAAAGCCCAAAATCTTTGAGTCCTGCAAAAGCACTCAACACAACAAAGAGTGCAGCGGAAGCAACCACGACCATAAAAAAAGCAAAAGTATTGATCCGATTGATTACGGTTTGTTTGCTTTTTGAAAAAAAATAACGCCAGGCGATTTTTAAGGTGTAGGACATAGATTGCTTAGCATTTATTTTTTCTGTCTGGACTCTAGATCATTGGGGTTTTTAATCGGGTTTTCACCTTTGTTCAGTTCTTTTTCAATGGCTTCGATATAGTCCAAGGAATCGTCTAGGTAAAAGTGAAGTTCGGGAATCCGCCGCAATTGATTTTTCATCTTTTGGGAAAGATCGTGGCGCAACTGGCTTTTATTTTCTTTGAGGTTTTCAAAGTAGCTAGAGGCTAGATTGTTTGGAAAAATACTGAGGTATACTTTTGCAATAGACAAGTCCGAAGTGACGTTTACTTTAGTGACCGAGATCATGAGGTTGGAAACATTTCCCTTGCGTATGGCGTTTTGTAAAAGTGCTGCAATCTCTTGTTGGAGGACTGTACCGATTTTTTTTTGCCGAGGCGTTTCATGTTTTTCCATAAGACAAAAGTAGGGAGAAAAAAGAGCTTACAGACGTTCCCACTTATAATCACTGTTCAAGCGAAAGGTTCCAAGGTGCTCTTGCTTCCATTGACTGGGTTCTATAAGGGAGAGAAAGGTGTTGTTTAGACCTTGATAAAGGTAATAGGTCTCCCCGACGATGGGCTCGAATTTAAAATGAGCGTTATAGACCTGTTGGGTATCCGCAGCAAGAGAGACAAAAGATTTGATTTTTTCTTGGAGGTCGGTGAGTTCCGCTTGAAATTGTTTGGAAACTTTGTCCACCCCTTTTTTTTTAAAGGCATCTACATTGGGCACTTCTATGATAGGCCCACTAAGGGAGCTGGCATAGGGGAGCAATTTTGCAAAGTACGTCTCATGGGTTTCATCCCAAACCACAGCATCAGGCTTCTTTTTCTTCAAAACAACTTTTTAACAAAGATAAGAAGTATTCTATTTACGGATGTAATTCGCAATGCCAAAGAGAGACGCACCCGAAAAGAATTTCAAAAAAAACAGTATCTTAATTGAAAAAAAAATGAAGTTTCTAGAAAAATACTATCCCATTCTACTTGCTTTTTTGAGTTTTCTCTACTCCATTTATCTTTGGTTTACAGGGAATCAAATGGAAGGAATTTATGTGGGGCTTTGGCCCGTAACGATACTTGCTTTTGCCATTGCAATACGCCAACGGCGAAACGATGACAAAAACTCGGAGGCATGAACAATCAAGTCATGTTTGTTTTTGGTTTTGTAATTTTTGTAATCTATGTTTATTTTTTGCTGAGCATAATTAAAAAACAGAACCAAACAGAAGATAAAGAAGTGATGAATATCCACGATTTAAACGATTTGGATGGTATGGGAAATCAGGGGCGAATACCTGATAAAAAGCCAAAAAACAGAGCGATCTAAAGTAAAGCAGAAACGAAAAAAGAATCAATTGCTCTTACTCCGGTTGTAGTCTTCTCTTTTTAGTTTTTCTGTCCAAAGGGTTTCGCTGTTTCCATAGATAGCGATGTAGGAAACCAAATGTTCTGGTGTGGAACTATGCCAATGTTCAATGTTTTTGGCGCAGGTAATGACGTCTCCTTTTTGGACTACTACGACTGCTTTACCCCGTTCTTGATAATAGCCTTTGCCTTCAACGACAATCAGGACTTGACCTGTGGAGTGCTTGTGCCAATCCAGGGTAGAATTAGGGCTAAAAGTGGCCTGTGTAAGGTTGTAGTCAAAACTCGAATCTGCTTCGACTAGCCGGGTGAGCCAAGCACTTCCTAGATAATGGAGATTGGGAGCCTTTTTTTCAGGTGCTAAATCTTGATTTAAAAAAGAAGTGATTGTGTATTCTGCCTCTTGTGAAAAGAGGAATACGGGCAGAAAAAGCAGAGAAAACAGTATTTTTTTCATAATGTAGGGGATTTTGAATTTTACAAGATAGAGAATATAACTATGAGATCTTATATTTTTTTGAAATCGCGATATACTGTGTGTAGTGCGAGTAAAAGCGAGCCTTAGGAAACAGTTGTTCCCTCTGTTGAGATAAAGTAACGGAGGCGGGAAAAAGATTTGTAATACAATTGTTAAATGTATAACATCTGTTTACCTTAAGTGACAGTTACTCCAGTTTAGAATCGGAATATTTTAACCATATACCATTTGATTGTTTCTGTCCAAGAGTATCTGCCATAGCTTACCTTTTGTTCACGAACATCAAAATACACATATTCTTTTTTCTTGAATTCCACGTTCATTAATTTTTTATGAAAGTTAAACAAAAAGAAGTTGTCGTCCAAAACTTCGGTCGATTGTTTAAGAAACTGCTTTTAGCTAGAAGTTCGTCTTTAGGAAGAGGTTGAAGAAATAAAAAACGCTCCACAAGGGAGCGTTTTTAGTACTTTATTTATTTTCAGGATATGTAAACCAAATCCCTCCAATAAACATAAAAGCAATTGTAGCCCAGATCACAATCGAAGGTGCATCAGGTGCTAAAGGAGCGGGTCCCATAGCTGCCGTTTGTCCAAATTGATCGATGGTATTTTTTGCTATTGATGAAAGAGCAACACCTGCTTGTTCTAATTCAGACAATTGAAAGGACATGTTTTTCTGTGTTTGAACTAAAAAAGAGGAAACCTGAAGTCCAAAAAAGATCACACAAGTACAAAAAAGTGTCATTACCCCTTTGGCATAGGTCGGCATATTTAATTCTCGGGTTCTTCGAATTAAATAAAAGGCCAATACAGTCATTACGATAACACAAAGAAGATAAATTGCGTTATTGATAAAATTTAAATTGGCGTTCTGATAGATTTCAAATTCTGTCATTATAATTGATTTATGGTTTATAGACAGCAATATACAAAGAAGTTGGTTTTAGTTAGGATCATTAAATGAGTGTTAAATGATTGCCAAATATTTGATAATTAATATTAATTTTACCCACGCCAAACAAAATGTTTGGAACTATGGTCCTATAGCTCAGTTGGTTAGAGTAGCTGACTCATAATCAGTTGGTCCCTGGTTCGAGCCCAGGTGGGACCACAAAACCTAACTCTGTAATTAACAACGAGTTAGGTTTTTTATTTTTCTACTTTTTCATCATTTTTGATGTACGCGAACCACCTTAAATTATCTTCAACTTACCAGAAGTCTGTATTCATTTCATTTATCGTTTAGAAGGTGTAAAAGCTTTTACATTTTATCTCTTTTTTAAAGAATAGTTTTTCGTTAATTATCTTTCAAAAATTTTATGTACTCATTTATGATTTCAACTCCCTCATGATGTTTAATAGTAGTTCCTAAATATGGCATCCTTCCATTATTTACAACTCTATGAAGTTTGTCTTCCTTACCAACTATACCCATATTATTAAATGGTGTTTCATACCTAAAATCATATGGTTTTTTCGATGATTCCTCCCATCCTTTAGGGTTATGACAATGAGCACAGTTTATGAACAAGTATGATTTAAACCTTTCATCCAAAGTGTTATTAGGGTCTTCATAATTTGTTATACTCCCAATATTTTCAACCGAAAAATCAGTAAGAAATCCAGTGGACTGAAGGTGTGAGAGTTGATTAATGTGTAGTCCATTTCTTCTGACGGTTAGATTTAGATTTTTTAAAGTTGGACCGATTGGACTTACTTTTAAATTAGATTGGTGACAAAGAACACATTGATTAGAACTGGGAACTTCATATTTGATTTTTTGGTTATTACCATCAGAGTTTATCCAGTTAACCGAAACTTTTTTTCCATCCATATTTAAAAAAGCATCCGTTTGTTCATCATTCCAAACATAGGTTGCTATATTCCATGTGTTTTTTTCTTTAATTTCTAACCTTGTTTCTATTATTTTTTTCCCCTTTGACCAATCTCTTTCGTCATATGGATAAAAAAAAGTTTTTGTTAAAATTGTTCCATCAGGAAATATTAGTTCTCCATTACTTGTTTTTTCTATAGTCTTTCCATCAGGAATATTCACTAAACGTTGTTTGTATGAATAATCAGTAAAGAGTTTTGAATTTAATTCCAAAACTTCGAATTTGTCGTTTGGTATTAATTCAGATGGATTTCCCTTAAAAATCTTGTGTTGAGAAAGTTTTTCTTCAAAGTTTATTGTCTCTTGAGAAATGATTGAAGTATACTCACTTACTCTATCATCATCATTTTTACTACACGATGTGATTAAAAACAAAAAAAAGATTAAATATTTAAATTCCATTGATTTTTTAATTAACGAAACTATTTTTAAAAACTATCCTATCAAACTATATTCAGTATACCATGAAATTTTTTCAATGAAATAAACTTTGGTAAAAATGAATCAAAACCATCTTTATTTTTTTTTTGACTTCGTTTGTATGAAATAATGTTGTGTTCACTGATAAATTAGTTCAAACCAATACATTATATCTATTTTTGTAATATGATTTTCAATTCTGTGTTTTTTCGTTCTTTACAATGGTCTTTGTTATATAGTATAACTTCAGTTTTATTGAATTATAACACGGGTTACGGTCATGAGTTTTATCGAATCACAATTTTTACTTTTCTCGGAATTTTATTTTTAGTTTATGTTAACTTAAAACATTTATTACCATTATTTTATCTCGGTAAAAAGGAGATACTATATTTCATAACCACCTTCATTACAATTTGTATAATAACTTGGTTAATTCATGGAGATGTTTTCCCATGGAACGTGAAGGAATTTAACCCTTACGATAATGAGGAAAACAGTCTATTCAAAAACAAAGAATTAAATTGGATTTTCAGAAATACCCTCCCGTTATTAGTTGTATCATTTGGGAGTACTCTTTTTGAGTTAACCTCAAAAAATAGAAATAAGGCAAGAAAATTAGATGTTGGTGAACTTTACCCCTCCGAAATCGAGAATAAGAATCAAATTCTTAACACCAAGGATTTTATATCTGTTAAATCTAATCATAAAATACACAGAATAAGATTAGATGAAATTATTTATATAGAGAGTTTAAGTGAGTACATTGTTTTTATTTTAAAAAATGAAAAAATAATTTCTCTCGGTTCCTTAAAAGAAATAATAAAAAAGCTCCCTTCATCAAATTTTATTAGAGTCCACAAATCATTTATTATTTCTAATAAACATGTAATTAATCTCTATGGAAACCAATTGGATTTGGGTATATCAAAAATTCCAATAGGTGGTAGTTACAAAAAAGAGGTACTATCGGAATTATTCCCTGACTTAAACAACTAAAGTCATTCCTAACTTTAAAGATTTTTATCACTTTAACATCAGTTCGTTTCATTGTTAGGAGGCTGCCTGAAGAAATTTAGGCTCCCTTTTTTCTTGGTTCGTGTTCTTTTGAAAAGAGAAGCAAGAGACTGTTTAAATTTTGTATGTTGTAGTAATGAAAGCACAAAAATTTTGGCGAGTTGTTCCTATTGCTGCATTACTCTTCGTATACTCCTGTTCCAAAGAGGAGATTCCCGCAGACAATCTACTCGAAGATTCCTTAGAAAATGTAATTCCAATTAGCTCTTCTGCTCGGGTTGTGGGGTATTTGCCTTATTACCGTTTTGGACAAGTAAACAACATCTCATTTTGTAAAATAACACATCTTAATATTTCGTTTGCAAATCCAGATGCAGAGGGAAATCTCATCCTCCCATCTACGACACCTTCTGTTGCTTTGACAGATGTTATTCGGATTGCCCGAAGTCAAAACCCTGAAATTAAAATATTGATTTCTCTAGCTGGAGGGGCTCTTTCCCAAGAGCAAGCTGCGAATTGGACAGCATTTCTTGGTGACGCCACACAACGTTTGGTATTGACACAAAAAGTGCTCGATTTTCTTTTGGAACAAAACCTGGACGGGGTAGATGTAGATTTAGAATGGGACAATATTACTTCGGGTTATAGCGAGTTTATTTTAGCTCTTAGAACAGCTGTGAATGTACAGTCCAAACTACTGACAGCCGCTTACCCCTCAGAATTCCGTTATCAGCAATTGAGTGATCAGGCTCTTGCAGCTTTGGACTTTGTCAATATAATGGCATATGATTATACCGGTCCTTGGGCCCCAGCCAATAAGGGGCCTCACAGTTCGCTTGACCATGCCGAAAAAGGCATTGCATTCTGGAAAAAACAAAACGGAATTCAGGCGCTAAACCTTAATTTGGGAGTTCCGTTTTATGGCTATGAATTTCAAAATAACACTACTGTGGTGGCCAAAACCTATGCTTCGATAATTAACAACAATACGAGCCATGCAGATCAAGATCAAGTGGGGAATACCTATTACAATGGGCGTCCCACTATCCGAGCGAAAACCCGTCTAGCGGCGACAGCCGTAGGAGGGATTATGATTTGGGAGTTGGGACAAGATCGCTTTGATGACTATTCGCTTTTAGAAACCATTCACAAAGCCTATGCTGAAATTGAAGTAACTACCTCCTCATGTGATCCTTAGAGAAAGATTTTGTTCAAGGAGTTTTGGGGATTACCTTTTCTCCCAAATCGAACAAACACCCCAGCACGGACTCAACCAATTTGCTGTTTAAGGCTTTTGAATTTATAAATTAGACATTTTCTCCTTTCATCATTTTATTCCAATACAGATAAGGCAGTATATACTTTTTGAGCATCCACAAACGCCAATGTTCTTTAGAGCTGTCTTTGATAAGCATGTTTTTAAGCTTAGGGTCAGGAGTAAAATTGTTGTCGTAATCAAACTCTGCTAGAACCATTTTTCCATAATCTGTAACTAGAGGACAGGAAGAATATCCATTGTAAGCCATAGTTCCTAGGGTGTTCTCTTTTATCAATTTGACTAGGTTATCGACCACAATAGGAACTTGTTTACGAATGGCGGCACCCGTTTTTGCGGTAGGCAAAGCAGCAACATCTCCTAGCCCAAACACATTGGGAAAAGAAGTACTCTGCATACTTTTATGATCCACTGCCATCCATTTGGATTCATTGGCCAAGGGAGAATCTTGAATAAATTTTGGCGCTACAGAAGGAGGAGCTGTATGGAGCATATCAAAATGAATTCCAATCAGGTCTCCGTCTTTTTCAATTTTCAGCTCTTTTTGGTTGTAAAGGCTTTCATTTTCACCAAGGGCATACCAGGCAATTTTTTTCTTACTATCAATTTTTTTGAGTTGGTGTCCAAAACGCAAATGAATATCCTTTCGATTGACCACATTCATAAGGGTTTCAGCAATTTGTTTTACACCAAAAATAACCCCTCCAGAGGTTGCAAATACAATGGACGAATTCTTTTTAACCCCAGATTTTTTAAAGTGATTTTCAGCCAAATACATGATTTTTTGTGGCGCTCCTCCACATTTTATTGGAGTTGTGGGTTGTGTAAAAAGCGCGGTACCGCCTTTAAAGTTTTGAATCACTTTCCAGGTGTGTTCAGGATCGGTATAATTACTACAGACCACTCCTGTATCAAGCGACTCTTCCAGCCCCTCCACCAAGGACAGATCATAAGTTAGGCCCGGAGCCACAACTAAATAATCATAAGTAAGGCTTTGTTGATCTGAAGTTTGGAGACTATTTTTCTTTGGATCTAAGTTCGAGACTGCTTTTTGAATCCACTCCACTCCTTTGGGAATAAGGTCCTTCATGGGTCGCGCAGTTTTTTTATAGTCATAGGTACCCGCTCCAACCAAAGTCCAGGCAGGTTGGTAATAATGAGTCTTCGCAGGGTCAATAATTCCAATGGAACCTACCTTTTTTTTCTTAAGCTGTGCCGCTACCATAATTCCCGCTGTCCCAGCTCCAATAATCAGTACTTCGAAATGTGTTTTCATGTTTAAATCCTTTTTGTTTAACTTTAGCTTTTCATTAGTAATAATAAATTTTTTCTTTTAACCGCATTGTAACTTAGGTTACTTAATCAAAAACGAGCTTTCTTGTTTTGAAAACAAGTTAAACAAAAATAGGTTTCATACTGTCTCTCCCTTTTTTAGGAATCAATAATAAAAGAGTGGCACTTGTGAGTCAAAGAGGCCCTTTTTTGAAAACAAGCCGTTTAGACGTATTTATCAAAAAACACATTCAATTGAGAATTCAGCTTGAATTCATTTAGGGATGCATTTTGTTTTATCTTGCTATTGCATTTATTGATGGGGCAAAAGAGATTTTTATGTATATAGGCTAGAAAAAGTAGAATCAAAGAAGAGTTTAATTAAAACACAACAACAGTAAATGAGAATTAAAATAAGTTTTAAGTCACGGTTTGTGGGACTATTTTTATTCCTACTTATTTTTTTGGGCTGTACGTCTAAGGAAACTACATCAGAAATCCTCCCCAATGTAATTTATATTCTGGCCGATGATCTGGGCTATGGAGATGTGTCCTTTTACAATCCTGAATCAAAAATCCGAACGCCCTATTTGGACCAAATGGCGCGTGAAGGGATGCGTTTTACTGACATGCATTCCACTTCAGCCGTTTGTACTCCTACACGCTACAGCATCCTTACAGGGGAATACGCCTGGCGAACCCCGTTAAAAAGAGGGGTTTTGTGGAGCTATGGCCCCTTGATGATTCCTGAGAATAAAGAAACCGTACCCAAGCTTTTTAAAAGGAATAACTACCAAACGGCAGTAATTGGGAAATGGCATTTGGGGTTGGATTGGGTACTAAAAACACCCTATGATAGTACTCTTGTCAATAAAAACAAACAAGGACTGATTATTGATTATAACGAAAAACAGATCGATTTCTCTCAACCCCCAACAGAGGGTCCTTTTCAGGTGGGATTTGATTACAGCTACATTATACCCGCCTCCTTAGACATTCCTCCTTATGTGTATATTGAAAACGGTCAATTTACACATGCGGTCAGCGGCTACACCCAGGGCAGCAATTTAAATGCGGATTATGACGGTGCTTTTTGGCGTCCGGGCCCCCTTGCAGAGAACTTTGATTTTTATGACGTCTTGCCGAGTTTTATATCAAAAGCGAAAGCTTACATCAGTAAAGCAAAAGAACAAGCAAACCCGTTTTTTCTTTATTTGCCACTTGCCGCCCCTCATACGCCTTGGGTGCCAACAGACGACCAAAAAGGACTTTCCGAAGCAGGGATGTATGGAGACTTTGTCAATATGGTGGACCGCTATGTGGGAGAACTACTAGCCCATGTAGATCAGCTTGGATTAAAAGAAGAAACCTTGATTGTCTTTACGAGTGATAATGGACCCTATTGGAAAGAAAAATACATCAAAACGTTTCAACACAAAGCATCTGGAAATTTAAGAGGGATGAAGGGAGACATCTATGAAGGAGGACATCGGATTCCTTTTATCGTCCGTTGGCCCGGAAAGGTCAAAGCGGGAACTGAAAGTAAAAACCCAAACACCTTGGCAAATTTTTACGCAACAATGGCGGAGTTTTTTGGAGCCCCTTCTTCTCCAAGGGATAGTTTTAGTATTTTTAAGGAACTCACAGACGAAGCACATACACCACTGCTGAAACCCATTATTCACCATTCTTCAAACGGGCATTTTGCACTCAGAAAAGGAGCTTGGAAATACGTTGAAAAATTAGGATCGGGTGGATTTTCTAAACCCGCTTCTATTAAAACTCTGGATGGGGTTTCTCAAGAGCGGTTGTACAATCTTGAAGAAGACCTCGCAGAAGAAGTAGATCTTTCAACACAGCACCCTGCAAAATTGAATCGGTTAAAACAAATGTTAGATTCGGTTCGGAGTTTGAGGTAGTAGTTCGTATAAAAGCCTCTTTTTCCTCGTTTAATTAATAGTAGAATCAGCAAAATCACAAAAGTTTATTTTGTAATTTTGTGAAAACAAAAATTGAATTTTTTATGGCTTTTGATATCGAAATGATCAAAGCAGTGTATGCGCGACTGGAAGAGCGCGTAGAAGCAGCGAGAAAACTTACGGGAAAACCTTTAACAGCCTCAGAAAAGATATTGTATTCCCACCTTTGGGATGGGAAATCGGACCGCACATTTAATCGAGGAGAAGATTATGTGGACTTTGCTCCAGACCGTATCGCGTGTCAGGACGCTACGGCACAAATGGCTTTATTGCAATTCATGCAAGCGGGAAAACCCAAAGTAGCGGTTCCTACAACAGTACACTGTGACCACCTAATTCAAGCCAAAACGGGGGCAATGGAAGATTTAAAATCTGCCAACAGCACCTCAGCAGAGGTGTTTAACTTCTTAGAATCGGTATCCAACAAATACGGTATTGGATTTTGGAAACCTGGAGCAGGAATCATCCACCAAGTGGTGTTGGAAAACTATGCTTTTCCAGGCGGCATGATGATCGGAACAGACTCCCACACAGTAAATGCAGGCGGATTGGGAATGGTTGCCATAGGTGTTGGAGGTGCAGACGCAGTAGATGTAATGGCAGACATGCCGTGGGAACTGAAATTTCCAAAATTAATAGGGGTTAAACTCACCGGAAAATTAAACGGTTGGACCGCACCCAAAGATGTGATTTTAAAAGTTGCAGGAATCCTTACCGTTAAAGGAGGAACTGGAGCCATCATCGAATATTTTGGCGAAGGCGCTGAATCCATGTCCTGTACGGGTAAAGGAACTATTTGTAATATGGGAGCAGAGGTAGGTGCTACAACTTCAACCTTTGGCTATGACGCTTCTATGGAGCGTTACTTACGTGCCACAGACAGAGATGATGTGGCCGATGCTGCCAATGCTGTAAAAGAACACCTCACTGCAGACCCGGAAGTATACCAAAACCCAGAACAGTATTTTGATCAAGTCATTGAAATCGACTTAGATACGTTAAGCCCCCACGTCAACGGGCCTTTTACGCCAGACTTAGCAACCCCAGTGGCAGAAATGTCTAAAGTGGCAAAAGAAAACGACTGGCCGCTTCAAGTGGAATGGGGTTTGATCGGATCCTGTACCAACTCGTCTTACGAAGACCTTTCTCGGGCGGCCTCTATCGCGAAACAAGCGGTAGAAAAAGGCTTGGTAACCAAGGCCGAATTTGGAATTAACCCAGGTTCTGAACAGGTACGTTATACCGCTGAACGGGACGGATTGTTAGAGATATTTGAAAATTTAGATGCCAAAATATTTACCAACGCCTGTGGTCCTTGTATTGGACAATGGGCTAGAGAAGGAGCAGACAAGCAGGAGAAAAACTCCATCATTCACTCCTTTAATAGAAACTTTTCTAAACGTGCGGATGGCAATCCCAATACCCACGCTTTTGTAGCCTCCCCCGAAATGGTTGCCGCTGTAGCTATTTCTGGAAGATTGGATTTCAACCCACTCACAGACACTTTGATCAACCAAAAGGGAGAAGAAGTAAAACTAGACCCTCCTACAGGATTGGAATTACCCCCTTTGGGATTTGATGTTATAGACAACGGGTACCTCGCTCCTGTTGAAGACGGGTCTCAAGTGCAGGTAAATGTCAAAGAAGATTCCGAAAGATTACAACTATTAACACCTTTTGCCCCTTGGGACGGGGAAAACCTGACGGGAGCAAAACTCCTTATAAAAGCACACGGGAAATGTACTACAGACCACATTTCTATGGCAGGACCATGGTTGCGTTTTCGTGGGCACTTGGACAACATTTCCAACAACTGCCTCATTGGAGCAGTTAATGCATACAATCAAAAAACAAACTTTGTCAAAAACCAATTGACAGGGGAATACGGTGGTGTGCCCGATGTACAACGTGCATACAAAGCTGCGGGAATTGAAACCGTTGTTGTAGGAGATCACAACTACGGAGAAGGATCCTCTCGGGAACACGCAGCAATGGAGCCTCGTTTCTTAGGAGTCAAAGTGGTGATTGTAAAATCATTTGCTCGTATCCACGAAACGAACTTAAAGAAACAAGGAATGTTGGGAATTACTTTTGCGAAGGAGTCAGATTACGACCTTATTCAAGAAGACGATACCTTTAACTTTGTCGATTTAAAAGACTTCGCTCCTGGAAAACTTCTTACTATAGAAGTGGTTCACGCCGATGGATCAAAAGACACCATAAAAGCGAACCATACCTATAACGAAGCTCAAATTGAATGGTTTAAAGCAGGTTCTGCACTGAATCTAATCAAGGAGCAAAACAGCGCTGCTTAGATCAGGAGATCTAGTTTTTCGTCAATGGCTTTTCTGAGGACTTGATACCCTTCTGCACTAAGATGAAGGCCATCTTGAAGGAAATAGACTTCATTGATACACTTATTTTTAAGTAAAGATTCGTAAAAATCTACTTGGTATACGTTGGGAAGTGTTTTTATTTTTTCTCCAAGCTGTGCGTTGATTTCTTTGATTTTTTTTAGCTCGTGTTGCCGCTCAAAAGAAGGTTTTATAGAGATATTTAAAATTTTAGTGTTTGGGAATCGCGCCTGTACTCTTTTTAAAAATTTTACTATTTCTACAACTATTTTTGAGGCGGTAAAACCTAATGTTAAATCATTCCCGCCGAGGTAAAGGACAATTACTTTGGGCTGCACGTCCCTAAAGAGTTCTTCAAAATAGTCGTTTAATGAATGAATAAATGCCCCCCCAAAGCCTAAGTTTAGTGTATCCCATCTTGGAAAATCCTGAGCTACGTTTTTCCACAAGCGCAGGGTTGAACTTCCATAAAACACAAGGAGCTCTTTTTTACTTTTCTTTTGGAGGATATTTTTTTTAAGCACAGCTATTTCACCCTCAAAATTTTGATCTTCTCTGGATAATTCTTTGACTCCTATTTTAAAGGTGTCGTTTATTTTTTGAACTGCACTGTTCAGGAGATCGCTCTCTGGACTAGTGACTCCAAAATCTCGCATGCGAAAAGGAGGTAGAATTTGACACTTATAGGGAGCTTCAGAAGGGAGTTTGTCGAAGTTGACCAGTACAATGGGAACGAGAAGGGGTTGCTGTTTGAGACTACTTGCCAATTTAAAAATACCTTTTAGAAAGGGTCCCGGCGATTCATCTGTGTAATAGGAAGCACCTTCTGGGCTAAACACCAAATTGATATTGTTTTCTAACGCTGCTGCAGCTTGTAGATAAAATTGTTTATTCGCTTTTTTTATCTCTTTTTTAGTAAGCTCTTTTGGAATAAAGTTGTTTGCATAGACACGGATGTATCCAAACTTATCGTAATAGTTTCTGTGATTTTCTTCATCTGGCAACGAATAGCGAACCACCCGAGTCCCCGGATTTTTGTAGTATTTTTCTAGAATTGAACTACTAATAAAGTGACTGTCCAAGGTAATTTGAAAATCTTCAGCTACAGTAAAAAAGGGATGGTTACGAAGGTGATTATAAATGAAAATCACCCCTTGTTCAGAAGGCAAGTTTTCTGAGCCTTTGATTTCTACTCTGACAGAAGAGAAGGCTTGTTGTACTTGTTTAGCGCTAAGCGTACGCATTTCATTGGAAGGAATTTCTTTAGGAGCACGAACAATTTCGTTAAAGCTGTTGCGCAATGCTTCCAAGAACCTACTGTCTGGATTCATTAAATCGTGGCTAAAGTTGATAATAACGCTTTTACGTGTTCAATATCTTCAATGTAATACTTCGCCTCCGTTTTTTTTCTACCCACCTTAATAGTCCTAGTATGACTGGGTAAGCTCGTAAACATATTCTCGTCTGTGACATCGTCTCCAGCGCATAGAATAAAATCATAGTTTTTGTTTGAAACTAAGTCCGAAACAGCAGTCCCCTTGGTTATTTGACTGTTTACTACTTCTAGTGCTTTGTCCATATCCATAATGCTAAGTTTATCTGAAATTAGACTTGCTAGTACTGTTTTCAGTTCTACTACGCGTTCGGCAGCTAGTTCGGGATCCGTTTTTCTGTAGTGCCACACTAAGCTATTGGTTTTTTCTTCAATAAAAGTACCTGGTGTTCGATCTGTAAACGCTTCCATAATAGGTAGTAGATCTTTTTTCCACGTATTATCTGCGCTTCCATTGGCAATCCATTTTTGCTTGGGTTGTTTTACAAAGTACCCGTGTTCTGCCACTAGGGTAAGTTGAAGAGGGCCAAACCATTTTTCTAAAAAGACCTTGTCACGACCACTTACAATGGCAACATCCGTGTTGGGAAGTGATGTCAATTGGGTAAGCGTCTTCAAAAGCGAGTCATCTGGAACTGCTCTATCAGGGTTTTGATGGAAGCCTACTAAAGTTCCGTCATAGTCTAACAACAGCATTTTTTTGTCCGCCTGCTTGAAGGATTCTGCCATTGATGTAATCCGTTGCGTATTCAACTTTTGAACGCCTACTTCTTCTTTTGGTTCTACTTTTACTTCCAGCGCATCCATAAATTCTTTTGCCCAGTAGTTTACTGTATACCTACTGAGTCTTTTTTGCATACTGCTGTTGCGCTTTTTTTGCTCTTCAACAGGCATCACAATCGCTTTTTGTATCGCATCTGCCATAGCATTTCGGTCAAAGGGATTCACCAAAATCGCTTCGTATAGCTCCTTAGAGGCCCCTGCCATTTCACTTAAAATAAGGACGCCGTCCCCTTTGACACGAGTCGCTACATATTCTTTTGCCACCAAATTCATCCCATCCCGAACGGGGGTTATCATTGCAATATCAGAAGTCATATAAAGGTCTATTAGATCATCAAAATCCATTGCGCGGTAGTAATACCAAATCGGTGTCCAGTTGACTGTTGCATACTTTCCATTGATACGACCCACCACTTCGTCAGTTTCTTTTTTTAATCGTTTGTATTCAGGAACATCAGAACGAGAGGGAACGGTAAGCATTACTAAACGAACCTTCTCTAAATATTCGGGGTATTTATCTAAAAACAGGTCAAAGGCCTTGATGCGATTTATTACCCCTTTGGTGTAGTCTAAACGGTCAATAGATAAAATGAGCTTGCTGTCGTCTGTACTCTTTAGGTGTACATCCAGTTGAATTTTCAATTCAGACTTTTCGGTCTGTTTTTGCGCCAAATGTGTTTGAGCTGCGTCATTAAATTTGGTGTAATCAATTCCCATAGGGAAGGTATCCACAACCACTTCTCTACTGCCAACAGTGACTCTGTTAAACTGAACGTTTTTTCGTAAAATACGTTTTGCCGAACTTAAAAAATGACGCTCATAATCATAGGTGTGAAAACCGATGAGATCCGCTCCCAAAACCCCTTCTAGTAAAGGCTCTCGCCAAGGGAAAATTCTGAAAATTTCAAATGAGGGGAACGGGATGTGTAGGAAAAACCCTATTGTAACGTCAGGACAGGCATCTCGTATCATCTTTGGGCATAACATGAGTTGGTAGTCTTGAATCCAAACCGTATCTCCAGGCTCAATTCGATCAATAACAGCTTTGCTAAATTTCTCATTGACTTCTACATAAGAGTCCCAGTGCGCCTTGTTAAAAATAGAAAACTCGATAAAGTAGTGAAACAGTGGCCACAAACACTTGTTTGGGAGCCCGTAATAAAAATCGTCAATCTCTTCAGTACTTAAACTAACGGGACAATAATTATTTTCGGTTAACGAGTCTTTTAGTGGTTCCCATTCAGATTCATCAAGTGTGTCGCTTCCTATTCCAGGCCACCCTACCCAAAGCGAATTTTTGTTTTTGTGTACCGAATGTAGTCCCGTAGCTAATCCCCCACTAGTGGGGGTAAATTCGAAAGAATTTTCTACTTTCGTTATTCGAATTGGTAGCCTGTTTGAAACGATTATAGTCTTTCCCATTTGTACTATTTTTAACTGCGAATTACAATTTTATGGCAAAAATTTCATTTACTCCACCTGCCCCCACATTAAACTTCGGTATTATTGGAAATTGTAAATCTGCGGCACTTATAAATGAGGATTCTTCAATTGATTGGTGTTGTTTGCCACAATTTGATTCCCCGTCTGTGTTTGGTAAAGTTATTGATGAAAATATAGGAGGGCACTTTAAAATCGAATGTGATACGAGTTATCACATTACACAAACATACATAAAAAATACGGCGATACTTTGTACACGCTTTGAAAACGACAACAATGCCTTTGAGGTGCTTGATTTTATGCCTCGTTTTCAGAAAGACAATGGTTCCTATCATGCCCCTCCTGAGCTCAGCCGTATACTGAGACACGTGAAAGGAAAACCTAGCTGCAGGATCATTTACAATCCAAAACTGGAGTACGCTCTTGGTGAAACAAAAAGCTATATAAAGAAAAATTTCATCATAAGTATTGTTGACGATGTCAACTACGACACCTTGTTTTTATATAGCAATTTAGATTATGAAGCGATTTTAGCAGGAACTGAAATGAGTATCACAGGAGAGCATTTTATGACCATTTCCTACAATGAAAAACTCAATACTCCCTCACTTGAAAATTCGCTTTTGACGTTTGAGAAAACAAAAGTGTACTGGTTAAACTGGTGTCACAAGACACCTTCTTTCAAGAATTATAACGATCAGATTTTAAGAAGTGCTATGACGCTGAAGCTACTGACTTTCGAAAAGACAGGAGCGGTTTTGGCAGCGGCCACCACGTCACTTCCAGAAACCATTGGAGAGGTGCGAAATTGGGATTACCGCTTTTGTTGGATTAGAGATGCCTCGATGGTGATCAAAGTAATTGCCAAACTGGGGCATGTACAAATTGTCAAAAACTTTATCCGATACATTATTGACCTCATTCCAGACAAAAACGAGAAACTCCAAATCATGTATGGCATTAGTGGCGAGAAAATACTCACAGAGAAAACCTTAGACCACTTGGATGGGTTCAAAGGATCCAAGCCTGTACGTGTTGGAAATGCGGCCTATGTGCAAAAGCAAAACGACATTTATGGGATTCTGATGGATGTAATTCATTATCAAATGGAGCAATTCTCAGATAAAAAGGACGAATATGAAGAGCTTTGGTCAATTGTTAAGTCCATAGTATGGGTGGTTAAAAACAATTGGAAACTCGCAGACAAAGGGATTTGGGAGTTTCGACACGAAGACAGACATTTTACATTTTCCAAATTACTTTGTTGGGTTGCTGTGGACCGTGCGATTAAAATTTCGACTCTAGTCCACGCAGACAAATCAGTAGAAAAATGGGAAACACTCCGCGATGAAATTTATGACGATATTATGGAGCATGCCTGGAGCGAAACAAAACAGGCATTCACACAGTCCTATCATTCGGAGCACCTTGATGCTTCTGTACTTCTTATGGAATACTATGGGTTTATTGATGCGAAAAACCCAAAATTCGTTAAAACGGTAAAAGCTATTGAATCAGAATTAATGCACGAAGGACTTTTATATCGCTATAAAAATGAAGATGACTTTGGATTGCCAAGCTCCTCGTTTACCGTGTGTACCTTCTGGTTTATCAATAGCTTATTTAAAATTGGCGAAGAAGAAAAATCCAAGAAACTATTCGATGAGTTATTGTCCTACAGCAATCATTTGGGCTTATTTAGCGAAGACATCGATTTCTCTTCAAAGCAATTGTTAGGAAATTTCCCACAAGCCTACTCACACCTGGCACTTATTGATAATGCATTGAATTTTAATGAAACAACTCCTGCGAGTAAAATGCCGAAACCTTCATTGAAGTTGAAAGTCTCTTGAGAAGACGTCATAGGCTGCGTTGATATTCTAAGTCTACCCTAGGGAGTCCTATCTTTAGCTAATTCAGACACTCTTTAGACTTTTCTTAAAAAGATGTAGCTTTGGGAAAAACACTGTTATGAGAATTTTCCTTTTGATATTCCTGGCGACGACTTCTTTGGTAAGCCAAGACTATTTTACTGAGCGGTATCAACCTTTTCAACCTTCTATTCCTTCTCCAGAAACCTTTTTGGAATACGAGATTGGCTCGCAGCACACCCGACACGATCAGATTGTGGCCTACTTACAACAACTGGCAGCGGTGTCAGACCAAGCAGAAATCACCTATTATGGAAAGACACACGAAGGGAGAAAACTCACCTTATTGATTGTGAGCACTTCGGAGAATTTAGCACAACTGGAAAGCATACAAAAACAGCATCTAGATTATGCAGAAGGGAGGTTGGAGACCCGACCCGACATTCCAGCGATTATCAATTTGGCATACAACGTTCACGGAAATGAACCTTCCAGCTCGGAGGCGGCATTGCTTGCAGCCTACACATTAGTAGCTTCAGAAGACCCACAGATTCAGTCCTTTCGAGAAAATGCAATTATTTTTATCGACCCTACCATCAATCCCGATGGAAGAGACCGCCATACACAATGGGCCAACACCTACAAAGGAAACCCCTTAGTTTCAGATCCGCTAGATGCCGAACACAACGAAGCATGGCCCCGCGGGAGAACCAACCATTATTGGTTTGACTTAAACCGAGATTGGCTACTGGCAATTAACCCTGAAAGCCAAGGAAAATTAAACTGGTACCATCAGTGGTATCCCAATGTGGTAACCGATTTTCACGAAATGGGAACTCAAAGCACCTATTTCTTTGAACCGATGAAAGTCAATGGATCCAAAGACCCCATTATGCCAAAAGACAATTATATCAAGTTGAACGACCTTTTTGCAACGTATTTTTCGGAAAATCTAGACAGTATTGGATCGTTGTATTTTACCAAAGAAGTTTTTGATGGAACTTATCCGGGCTATGGTTCCTCGTATCCCGATTTACAGGGAGGACTGGGATTACTTTTTGAACAAGCCAGTTCCAGAGGGTTAAAGCAAAAAACAGCCTATGGGGAGATTACCTTTCCCTTTACGATACGTAATCAGTTTGTATCCAGTTTAGCCACTGTTCAGGCTGCTGTAGAAAACAAAGCGTTACTCCGAGACTATCAAAAAGCATTTTTTGAAAGCGCCTTAACCCGCAGCAAACGAAGCAAAATCAAAGCCTATAATTTTATAGAAACCGATCAAAATATAACTCGCGCCTTTTTAGACAAACTGATTCGTCACCGTGTAGAGGTCCTAAAAACCGGAACCCACAGTTATAGCGTACCCACCGAACAACCCCAGTACCGGATGGTACAAACTTTTTTTGAAACCTACGATACGTATCGGGACAGTGTCTACTACGATGCCTCTGCTTGGTCTGTAGCGAATTTTTACAACATCAAATACAAGACAGCTTTAAAAACACCTTCAGGCGCTCCGGTAGCACTAGAGGATTTGATCCAACTCCAACCCCTACAAAAATCCAATTATGCTTATGTTGTAGAGAGCAAGGACTATCACATTCCTGCACTGACCTATTACTTGCAAGATCAAGGAATTACAGTAGCCTCTGCTTTTAAACCTTTTGGCACTAAAGATAAAGGACTGTTTTCTTTTGGAAGTCTTGTCATTCCTGTAGCTCCGCAGAAAAAAACAGTGGAAGAGGTATATGAAATTTTAAGTCAAGCCCAAGATCTATTCAAGATTCAAATTCAAGACGTATCTACGGGGTTCAGCTCGAGTGGGGTAGATTTAGGGAGTCGTTACACAAGACCACTAAAACAACCTAAAGCAGTATTGCTCATCGGCGACGGGGTTCGTTCGTATGAAGCAGGAGAGGTCTGGCACCTTCTGGATACCCGAGTGGGAATGCCTATCACCAAAGTCCATCAAAATGATTTTAGTAAAGTGCCACTAGACCAATACAACACCCTAGTATTAGTTTCAGGAAACTACAAATGGGACGAAAAAACTACTGAAAAATTAAAAACCTGGGTTGCCAAAGGCAATACAATTGTTGCTCAGGGCACTGCAACCAAGGCATTGATCAAACACAAAATCGTCCAAGAACAGTTGGTCACCCAACCTAAAGATTCTTTAAAGAAAACGATTCAGCAACCTTACGAGGAAGCACCGGAAAATTTGGGGAGAGAACAATTAGGGGGTGTTTTTATCAAAGGAATCATCGATCCTTCTCATCCCTTGGGATTTGGCTACACAGCTAAAGAGGTGAGTTTATACAAAAACAATTTAGTTTGGTTACAACCCAGCAAAAGCGAATACGGAACACCAGTTGTTTATGGCAAAAATCCCCATGTGGATGGATATATCTCCCCAAACATACGGAAACAATTTTTACCCAAAGCGGCCCCTGTTGTGGTTAGTAGCCTTGGAAAAGGAAGAGTGGTGCTCTTTGCTGAAAACCCCAACTTTAGAGGGACAGCCTATGGGACCAACAGGATGTTTCTCAATGCCTTGTTTTTAGGGAATCACATTTCCGTTCCCAAATCGTCAAACTAAGGGGTTAAAATCGTTTTTTTATAAGTCACAGATTTGATTTTTTCTTTAGTATAATAGACCGGAAAGTAATGGTCTTCCGCCCAGTTTTTAAAAAGATTGCTGTAAAAAGGACTTTCAGGATCGCCAGATTGTCCAGGAGCATTGGTTCCTACTGCAGCATCCCAATCTCCTGTGTTAACGATCATCCGAAAACTGGCACCACTGCTTTGCCGGTAATTGCCCCCTGTGGATCCTGGGGTGAAGGCATTTCCTCCTCTTGGTAGGGGTCCTAGATTAAGCTTTTTTGCAGTTTCCGAATTGGCTGCACTTCCCAAAGGGTGTGTAAGGGCAGTATGCTTGTTATTCGCTTGACCGTACTGCCATTTTTCGGACTGAGCTCCTAGTCGAGTTTTTAGGTCTGCAACAGCAGCTTGAAAAGTAGTTTGTAAAAAAACATCTCGTTCTGTAATAGTCCTAAACATTGTTCCCGGTGTTTCGATCCAATCCAAAATCCGTTTCAACTGAAGCGAAGAGAGATAAGGTTTTGCATCTTCAGGAATAAATTTAGCACTTGCATGTCGAATAATTTCTTTTTCCCAAGCGTTGTAAATCGCTGCAGCGATAGAGTTGGGCTCTAATTTAAAATCCCAACGCATGACTTCTGCTTTAAGAGCCTCTTCACTGGGGCTTAAAGAACTAGTTTCAAGTAAGGGAATCAAAGTACGTGCAGGGATAGAGGTTACATCTACTTGGAGTGCTTTCATGTCGTTCATTGTAAAATCATTTCGGGCGCCCAACACTTCATCAATTCGTTCTCCACGGTAGGGATCGGACCAGGAATATCCAATGGCATCCCAACGCGTATAATCCGCTGGAGTCACGTTTTGGTTTGCAGTGGCGATATATCCTTTTTTTGGATTGGCGGCATTGGGTTTTTCTAGTATGGGTAGATAGCCGTCCCACTCATAACGACCGTCCCCCAACACGGGAACCAATCCGCTAAAGTTTTTTCTTACCGGGGCAATTCCAACCGCTTGCCATCCGATGTTGCCTTGCTGATCTGCCCAAATCATATTTTCTCCAGGAATGTTACTATAGGAACAGGCGTCTCTAAATTCCTCCCAATTCTTGGCCTGATCCATCCGTAGAGAAGCAAGATAGGGAGACCCCCCAGGCTCCAACCAAGCGCAACGAACCGCATAGGCTTTTAAGGTTTTTTTGTTTAGATAGGTCACCGGTCCGTGATGACTGTAATAAAGTTCAACTTCTAGATCCTCGCCTCCTTTAACAACAATTGTTTCTCGGATTACTTTGAAATCTTTCCACACGCCTTGAAATTTGTATTGTAGTGGGTTTTTGGGATTTAATTCGTATTGGTAGAGATCCTCTCCGTCTGTTCTAAAAACAGTCAAGCCCCACGCTCCGTATTCGTTATGACCAATTGAAATCCCTGGAATCTCGGGTTCACCACCACCGATGACGTTCCACCCGGGAGCCACCAAATGTGCCATATAACGCAAGGAAGGAACTGCAATTCTCCGATGGGGATCATTTGCCATATAGGTATGTCCATCTGCTGTTTTTGTTCCGTCCAGCACCCAATTATTGCTACCAAGGGCAAGAGAATCTTTGGAAAGGTCGTTGTATTGGTTCAAAAAGGCAACCGTCTGAGAATTGCGATAGGGTTCTTTTAAATGATGCGGTTGAAATTGGATAGGTTTTCTAAAAGCATTATAGGGCGCCAAAAGATCTTCAAATAAGAGCGCTTGATCTATTTTTGGATCCAAGG
>Ga0209654_1000080_pt1 | contig 96347 bp, 87 predicted proteins | sample SaaInl1SG_22_DNA_FD_184646 | JGI IMG/M metagenome (GOLD analysis project Ga0209654, IMG submission 184646) | Marine microbial communities from expanding oxygen minimum zones in the Saanich Inlet - ESP_161SG_22_DNA (SPAdes) (version 2) | ecosystem: Environmental > Aquatic > Marine > Intertidal... | reverse complement strand
ATTTTCAAGAAGATAATGTTGGAGGAACTAGTGGTTCTGCTGTTAATGATCCGATTAAATTGCATATAGGAAACCCTTATGGTAGCCCTGTAACGGGAAATCGAAATGGAGGACTACAGCTTGAATGGTATAATGGCAATTTTGCATCAGTGGATTTGGTTAGATACGGCAGCGATATTGATGGAGCAGGTCTTGCCTTTGGGACATCTCCAGATAATTCTGGAACAGAAAGTATTGAGCGTATGCGTATTGACAGAAATGGCAATGTAGGAATCGGTGAAACCAGTCCTACTTCAAAATTAGAGGTTAAAGGAAAAACCATAATTGATTTTCAAGAAGATAATGTTGGAGGAACTAGTGGTTCTGCTGTTAATGATCAGATTAAATTGCATATAGGAAACCCTTATGGTGACGCTGCAGAGGATACTCGAAGTGGAGGACTACAGCTTGAATGGTATAATGGCAATTTTGCATCAGTGGATTTGGTTAGATACGACAACTCTGGTGATGGAGCAGGTCTTGCCTTTGGGACATCTCCAAATAGTTCTGGTCCAAGAACAGAAAGTATTGAGCGTATGCGTATTAACAGATCTGGCAATGTAGGAATCGACACAACTGATCCCACACAAAGGTTGGATGTCAATGGCGGTGTACGTGTTCGTAGTTTGGGTACTGGCACCGTTCAGTCGGATGCCACTGGGATTTTGTCAGTATCTTCCGATGAACGTCTTAAGAACATTACGGCTAATTTTAATCGTGGTTTAAATGCTGTTTTGGGGCTTCAGCCCATTTCATACAAATGGAATAATATTTCTGGTCTTGATATGCAAAATACCTACGCTGGTTTTTCTGCCCAAAACGTGCAAGCTAATATTCCGGAAGCTGTAGGTGTAGACAATAAAGGTTACCTTACGCTATCAGACCGTCCTATTATCGCTGCTTTGGTCAATTCTGTAAAGGAACTTAAAAAGGAAAATGAAGACCTAAAAGCACGCTTGGCGAAAATAGAAGCGGCTTTGGGTTTATAATACTAAATAAGTCATGGGCAAAACCGGGTCTTCCAATTGCGGAGGGCTCGGTTTTTTTTGTGTCTCTCCCTTTGTCATTCTGCCCCCCTTTTTCTGTCATCCTGCCCCCTTTTTTTTGTCATTCTGCCCCCTTTTTCTGTCATTCTGAACTTGTTTCAGAATCTGGGTGACAGGTCTTTGGTTGGGTTTACGACCCTTTTTTCTGTCATTCCGCCCCTTTTTTTTGTCATTCTGAACTTGTTTCAGAATCCTCTGTCATTCTGCCCCCTTTTTTCTGTCATTCCGAACGTGTTTCGGAATCTGGGTGACAGGTCTTTGGTTGGGTTTGCGAACCTTTTTCTGTCATTCTGCCCCCTTTTTTCTGTCATTCCGAACATGTTTCGGAATCTGGGTGACAGGTCTTTGGTTGGGTTTGCGAACCTTTTTCTGTCATTCTGCCCCCTTTTTTTTGTCATTCTGAACTTGTTTCGGAATCCTCTGTCATCCTGACCCTGAAACACGTTCAGGGTGACAAGCCTGGTTGTGTTTACGACCCTTTTTTTTGTCATTCCGCCCCCTTTTTTTGTCATTCCGAGCGTGTTTCGGAATCTGGGTGACAGGTCTTTGGTTTGGTTGGGTTTGCGACCCTTTTTCTGTCATTCTGCCCCCTCTTTCTGTCATTCCGAACGTGTTTCGGAATCCATTCAGGATCCATTCAGGATCATTTCGGTCGAAACGCAATAGAATCGTATTTTTACCAAAAATTAGAAAATGAAGATTCTTGTTTCACCTGCAAAGTCACTCGATTATAAGCGCGCTTTACCCACAGAAAAATACAGTCAGTCGGATTTTATATCCCAATCGGAGCAGTTAAACGCTGCGCTCAAAACCAAAAAACCAGCGGATTTGCAAAAGCTTATGGGGATTTCAGAGAAATTGGCTGCGCTGAACTGGGAACGAAACCAAAATTTTTCAACGCCTTTTACCCCCGAAAATGCACGCCCTGCGGTGTTTGCTTTTAATGGCGATGTGTATTCTGGACTCGACGCGTACTCACTTAGTACTGAAGCGTTAGAAATTGCGCAGCAGAATTTACGCATTTTATCTGGACTTTACGGGATGCTAAAGCCCTTGGATTTGATGCAGCCTTATCGTCTTGAAATGGGTACGTCTTTTGGGGTTAATGGTGAAAATTCATTGTATGCCTTTTGGAAAGAAACGCTAACGGCACATCTTAAAAAGCAATTAGCCCCCAACGAATTGGTTGTGAATTTGGCAAGTAAAGAGTACGCTACTGCCATTGATTTTAAGGGACTAGAAACCCCTGTTATTCACCCGGTTTTTAAAGATTTTAAAAACGGAAAGCTGAAAATTATTTCCTTTTTTGCCAAAAAAGCACGTGGTAGCATGGCACGTTATCTATTGGAAGCCAATGCCAAAACCACCGAAGAAGTACTCGCTTTTTCTGGTGATGGCTATGCCTTTAGTGAATCAGAAACTACCGATGCTAGTCAGCCTGTTTTTGTGCGCTAGCTTTTCGTTTGTGTTTTGGGCGGGAGCGCCTAACACCAAAGGTTTTGTTTACGATTTTCCCACGGCGTGTTTTTTTATCTCCTTTTCCCATACTCTAAAATTAAATACCCAAAAACCTGTATCTAAATGTTATAAAAATGAGATAAAACAGATTTAGGGCTTGTTTAGCATTAAAAATACATAAATTTTTTCAATAAGGAATTCTTAAAAGACCTAAAGCCCTAGTAGGAGTAAACTACCTGATTTGCGTAACAAAAGAAGCCACACTATCTGCACCATTTGCCTCGAGGTGTTTGATAAAGGCCGAGCCTATAATCGCTCCTTTGCTGTGTGCTGTAGCCGCTTGGTAAGTCTCTGCATTACTAATGCCAAAGCCAACCAAAAGTTTGGCGTTGAGGTTCATGGCACCAATGCGTTTGAAGTATTCCGCTTGCGTATCGCCAAAACTGCTTTGCGCTCCTGTGGTAGCGGCACTACTCACCATGTAAATAAATCCTTCCGAAACCTTGTCAATGTAGCGAATACGTTCTTCAGGTGTTTGGGGAGTAATCAAAAACATATTCAGTAATCCATACTGTTGAAATAGTTTTTGGTACTGTTCGTGATACACATCCACAGGAAGATCAGGGATAATTAGTCCATCGATACCCACTTCTTGACATTTTTGACAAAACCGTTCCACACCATATTGCATCATCGGGTTAAAATACCCCATCACAATCAGCGGAACGTGAATGTGCTTGCGCACATCTTTAAGTTGATTAAAAAGTGTGTCGGTAGTCATACCGTTTTTGAGGGCTTGGGTTGAGCTCTCTTGAATCGTAGGTCCATCGGCAAGAGGGTCTGAAAATGGTAGCCCCAATTCAATCATGTCTACGCCAGCATATTGCAGTTGCGTGAGAATAGACACCGTGTCGTTAAGGTTTGGAAACCCAGCGGTAAAATAGATGGATAGCAATTTGCGGTCTTGCTCGAGAACGGATTGAATGCGATTCATAAAACGCTAACAGCTTTTTTTTAAGAATTCAAAAATACTCTTTTCAAAACCTACAGGCAACAAAAAGATGGTGAGGCTTTATTTCTTTTTCAGTAAGTCTCGAATTTCGGTAAGCAATTCTTCCTCTTTCGACGGCTTTTGTGGCGTTGGAGGTGCTTCAATTTCCTTTTGTTCAAATCTCTCTTTAATGCGGTTGTAAAAGCGTACCACCAAAAAAATAGCAAAGGCTACAAGCAGAAAGGTAATAATAGTATTGATAAACGCCCCGTAGTTTAGTGCAACTTCCGCTACGCTTTCAGTCTCAATTGCAGGCTGTATAACAATCTTTAGGGCTGAAAAATCCACGCCTCCAAGCAACATTCCAATGGGTGGCATGATAACGTCATTGACCAAAGATTTTACAATGGCTCCAAAATAGGTTGCCATAATAAGTCCGACTGCCATTTCAATGACATTTCCTTTATTGATAAATTTTTTGAACTCGTTCATGATTTGTGTATTTAAAAGCCGCTTCATATTCGCACAAAATTACCAGGTGATAAATATGTTTGGGGCAAATTAGTAGTACGAAGCTACAAAAAAATAGGGTCGCTTTTAAAGCCGTAAAAGATTATAAAATTGAAAATATGTACATTTGATATTGAAATACTGTTGTAATGGAAAACGCAGAACTAAAAAAAAGCATTCAAGCCTTTGTTGAAAAAGCTGATGATCGTGTACTTAGTATTGTTAACAGCGTTTTTGAGCACTATTACCAAAGCGAAATTGTGGCACATCATCCCGATGGTTCTCCTTTGACCCGTGAGGCGTATAAGGCAGCACTTGAAATATCTGAAAAACAACTAAAAAACGGAGAATTAATTCCTGTTGAAGCCTTAGAAAACAACTAATCAACATGTCGATTGCCCCTACTGTTTTTTGGACGCATCAAGCGTATGAATCCCTGCAACAGATTTTGGACTACCGATACAAGGATATACCTCATGCGCGTAAAATTGTTTAAATAGATATTATTAAGGCTTCAAAAAATATTGTTTTTACTGCGCAGTTTCAGCGAGATAATGCTTTTTCTGAATACAGGAAAATTACCGTTCGAGATTATAAGCTGTTATACACCGAACGTAAAGGCGTTGTGTATATTATGAATGTCGTTTGCATGAAGGCAAAATAATGCCACCACACTTTTCTATAACTTAAAATAATCAATATAGGTCTGCAAGTCTTTGTCGCCACGCCCTGAGCAGTTAAACAACAACACATCGTTGGGTTCAAATTTCCGCGCGTCTAGAACGGCAAAAGCATGAGCAGTCTCAATTGCTGGAATGATACCCTCCATTTGGGATAGCGTTAATCCCCAATCCATGGCTTCTTGGTCGGGAATAGAAACAAACTCGGCACGTTGGCTGCGGTACAAATGTGCGTGCATAGGTCCCACACCCGGATAATCCAGGCCTGCTGAAATGGAGTAGGGCTCAGTAATTTGCCCATCGGGAGTTTGCATAAGCAGGGTTTTACTTCCGTGAATAATACCTTCTTTACCCAATGCGGATGTCGCAGCACTTTCACCCGAATCGATGCCTTTTCCAGCAGCTTCCACGGCAATGATATTCACCCGAGGATCATCCAAATAGTGATAGTAAATTCCAGCGGCGTTGCTTCCACCACCCACACAGGCAATCACATGGTCGGGGTAGTCGCGTCCTTCGGCTTCCATAAGTTGGGTTTTGCACTCTTCGCTAATCACCGCTTGAAAACGTGCCACCATATCGGGATAGGGGTGTGGCCCCACCACCGAACCAATAATGTAATGCGTGTCTACGGGGTTGTTAATCCAATCGCGAATCGCCTCGTTGGTAGCGTCTTTTAGTGTTTTACTTCCCGATTGTGCCGAGCGAACTTCTGCGCCTAGCATCTTCATACGAGCTACGTTTGGCGCTTGACGCTTGATGTCCAATTCTCCCATGTACACTACACATTGAATGCCCATAAGCGCACAAACGGTTGCTGTGGCAACGCCGTGTTGCCCAGCACCAGTCTCGGCAATAATGCGGTTTTTACCCAATCGTTTTGCTACTAAAATTTGCCCAATGGTATTGTTAATTTTATGCGCACCCGTGTGGCACAAATCCTCTCGCTTTAGGTAAATTTTGGTGTTGTATTTTTCAGACAAACGCGCAGCAAAATACAGCGGCGTCGGACGTCCAACATAGTCTTTTAGCAGTTGGTCAAACTCCGCCTTAAAATCTTCTTGAGCGGTAATTTCCAAATAATTTTGACGCAATTCTTCTACATTCGGATACAGCATTTCGGGGATATAGGCTCCGCCAAAATCGCCGTAGTAGCCTTTTTCGTTTACGTGATAGGTATTCATAGCGTTACTTTTTCTTTAAAATTTTTTAATTGCTCAGCGTTTTTTAACCCCGGCTCGATTTCAAATTTACTGTTTACGTCTACAGCGTAAACTGGCAAATCTGCCTTGCGAAGGTCGTTAATCTTTTCCGTTTCTGCTACCCCAATGCCACCGCTGATAAAAAACGGCAAGTCAAACGGATAATCGTTTAATAGTGTCCAGTCAAAGCAGGTGCCGTTACCGCCGGGCATTGCTCCTTTGGTGTCGAACATAAAGAAGTCACAATAGGGGAGATAATCCACAAGTGTATCAAAATCAAAAGAAGCACCAACACTAAAGGCTTTGATGATTTCTGCCTTGCCTTGTAGGGCTCGGCATACATTTGGTGATTCATTTCCGTGGAGTTGTACTGCACCTAATTTGTGTTGTGAAATGGCATTTTCAATATAATCTAATGGCGCATCAACAAAAACGCCCACTTTGGTAATGTCGGCGGGAATCTCGGGTGGATTAGGACTATAACGTTTTGAGCCTTCCCACAAAATAAATCCCATATAATCAGGTTGCAGGGCTGCTACCTCGGCTACATTCTCAGGTTCACGCATTCCACAGACTTTCCATTTCATAGCGCAAAAGTTTTAATGAAATGTTCAGCAGCCTCTCCAGGAGATTCATGCAACATAAAATGTTCACCCATCAAAAAACCGTCAAAGCCAACATCATGCAAAGTTTTGATGGCATTGTGGGAAGAAATGCCGCTTTCAGAAATTTTGACTTTATCACTGGGAATATGTTCTGCCAAAGAAAGACTCGTTTCTAGCGATACCGAAAAGTCTTTAAGATTACGGTTGTTAACTCCCACAACCTGAACAAAATCCAAGGGTGATTTGTCCAGTTCTTCTTTGTTGTGAATTTCCAGTAGAACTTCTAATCCAATACTATTTGCCTTTTGGGCAAGCGATTGAATAGCATCGGGTTGCAAACAGGCTGCAATAAGCAAAATGGCATCTGCGCCGTAAGCTTTTGCCTCGTGAATTTGATAGGTATCCACAATAAATTCTTTTCGCAATAGCGGAAGTTTACACGCACTTCTGGCAAGGAGTAAATCTTCAGTAGACCCTCCAAAATATTGGTTGTTAGTGAGTACAGACATGGCAGCTACACCTGCTTTTTCGTAGCCTTGCGCTACCTCGGCAGCACGGGATTGTAACCTGATTTGGGGTTTTGATGGCGAACGTCGTTTGTGCTCTGCCACAATGCCCAAAGGGGTATTTTTAATTTGCTTAGAAAACGAAAAGGTTTCTCTGTTATATAGGGGCATAGCGGTAAGCTGCGCTTCTGAAATCACCTCTTTTTTTAGGGCAATTTCTTTGCGTTGATCGGCTACAATTTGTGCTAAAATACTCATGCCTTACTCAGTTCTAAAAGTTTTTTAAATGCCCCCAGCGCCTTTTTCGATTCAATAGATTCTTGCGCTTTTGCATAGCCCTCGGCAAGTGAAATGTCCAGGGCAGTGGCAATTGCTGCTCCGGCATTTGCACAGACCACCTGTTTTTGTGCGGGCGTAGCTTCGTCGTTTAGGACTGAAGAAAAAATTGCCGCAGCGTCAGGAACTGAATTTCCTCCACCAATAGATTCTGGAGTAAGTGCTTTCAACCCAAAATCTGCGGGTTGAATAATTGTTTCACCGTGGTTTGAAACCGCTTTTGTGCCTCCAGTAAGTGAGATTTCGTCATAGCCGTCTAGGGCATGCAAAATGCAAAACTGCTTATCGGTGTCTTGAAACAAAAACGAATAAAGTCGCAATAGTCCCAAATTGAAAACCCCAACAATTTGTCGTTTTGGCATACAGGGATTTACCAAAGGTCCAAGCATATTAAAAAACGTTTTCAGTTGCAAGGCTTTACGTATGGGCGCTACATGTTTCATGGCGGGATGAAAAAGTGGTGCGTGCAACACACAGATACCAGCTTGGTCAATGCAACGCTCTAAGAAGTCAGCATCGTTTGAAAATTTAATACCCAAATGCTCCATTACATTACTCGACCCACACGAAGACGAAACGCCATAATTGCCGTGTTTTGCTACTGGAATCCCTGCGCCAGCAGTAACAAAAGAAGAAAGGGTTGAAATGTTAAAGGTGTCTTTGCCGTCTCCTCCTGTTCCACACAAATCTATGGGGTTGTATGCTGATAAATCAACGGCAACACAAAGTTCTAGAAGGGCGTCACGGAAACCCGCCAACTCCTCAACAGAGATGTTACGCATCATAAATACGCTCAAAAAGCTTGTGATTTGATACGGATTGCCTTCGCCACTTCCAATAAAAAGCAAGGTTTCTTTTGCTTCTTTGCGCGACAGTTTTTCGTGTTGCGTAAGCCGTGTTAGTAGTTCTTTCATAGCGCAACCCAATTTTTCAGCAGTTGTTTTCCGTGTGGCGTAAGCACCGATTCGGGATGAAATTGCACTCCATAAATGGGATATTTTTCATGTTTAAATGCCATCACTTGCCCATTTTCTTCTTCAGCCAATAGTATAAATCCATCGGGTAGGGGTTTGTTTACTACCCAGGAATGATAGCGTCCAACATCAAAACGTTGCGGAAGACCTTCAAAAATAACGTCGTCTTGTACCACCGTCATTTCGCTAGCCACGCCGTGAAATACGGTTGATAAATTGGTGAGCGTTCCACCAAAAACTTCGGCTATGGCTTGGTGCCCCAAACACACCCCCAACATGGGAATGCTTTTGGCGTATTTTTCAATAACGGCTTTTAAGAGTCCAGCCTCATCGGGAATACCTGGTCCCGGAGAGAGTACAATTTTATCGTAATGGGCAACTTCATCAAGTTCAAATTGATCGTTGCGTTTTACGGTAACCGTGCAATCTAACTCCTCTAGGTAGTGTACCAAATTAAAGGTAAACGAGTCGTAATTATCTATCACTAATATGTTCATGAAAACTGTTTTTCTGCTTTGTCCATGGCGGTATTGAGCGCCCGTAATTTGTTATACACTTCTTGCAGTTCACTTTCGGGTTTAGATTTGGAAACTACGCCTGCACCAGCGTGGTAGTGCAACACATTGTTTTTACTTAAAAACGAACGGATAATAATGGCGTGGTTGTAATTTCCTTTAAAATCGATAAAGCCAATAGCACCGCCATAAAAAGCGCGATCGCTGTTTTCATAGGCATCTATAAGTTGCATGGCACGGTGTTTTGGAGCACCACTAAGCGTCCCAGCAGGGAAGGTGTCGGCAACCACCTGCATGGTAGGCGTATCCGCTTTTTTCTGTCCAGTAACTTTAGAAACCAGATGAATTACGTGAGAATAAAACTGTACTTCACGGTCTTTTTCTACCACAACGTGGTGTCCGTGACGACTTAAATCGTTACGTGCCAAATCCACCAGCATCATGTGCTCGGCATTTTCTTTTAGGTCCTCGGCGAGTTCCTTTGCTTTGGCTTCGTCTTGTGTATCGTTGCCTGTGCGGATAAAGGTTCCAGCAATGGGGTGAATTTCTGCTACGCCGTCTTGTACTACAAGTTGCGCTTCGGGCGAGCTACCAAAAATCTTATAATCTCCTAAATCAAAATAAAAAATATAGGGGGAGGGATTGATGGAGCGCAACACTCTGTACAGACTAAAATCATCGCCTTTAAAGGCTTGCTTAAAACGACGTGAGAGTACAATCTGAAACACATCGCCTCTGTTGCAATGGTAAATTCCTTTTTTTACCAATTCCACAAAATCGGCATCGTTCATGTTTGAGGTGGGTACTCCTTCTTTTTTAAAGGAAAACGAATCGCGTGCCGGAGCATTTAACAGTTGTACCACTTCGTCAAGATTGCTTTCGGACTGGTAGCTGTGCGAAAAGAGCTTGGCTTGATTGTTAAATACATTTACCGCAATAACGTTCTGATATAGCGCATAATAGATTTCTGGTATGTCTGTGTTGTTTTCTTTTTCTTCAAATGAAATGTCTTCAAAATATTGTACTGCTTCATAGGCAGTATAACCAAATAGCCCATTGCTTAAGAATCGGGTTTCGGGCAAATCCGTTTCAAAACTGGAAACAAAATCTTCCAGCGACTTCACAACAGAAGTCTCTTTTGTGATTTGATTTTGCACAACGCTACCGTCGGGAAAAGCTTGTGTCATTTGTCCGTTATGCACTTTAAAAGAGGCAACGGGATTAAAGCACAAATAGGCAACACTGTTGTCGTTAGCGCCATAATCGGAGCTTTCTAACAGTACGCTTTCGGGGTACGCATCCCGAATTTTCAGGTACATGTTCACCGGTGTCATGGTATCGGTGAGCAATTCTTTTGTAGCTGTTTTGAGTACAAATTTCATGGGTCAAAAATAAAAAAAAGGCTTGCCAAATACGACAAGCCTTTTGTGTGTTTCTAAAACGCCTATCGACCCCCGTTTAGGAGTTCCACCAAAGCGATTTAGTAGTAATTTTTTTCATCTGCCCAAATATACAACTCAGGGATGAAAAAACAAGGATTTAGTAATTAAAGCTTACGCTTAGCTCCAATGCATCCTTAATGAGTTTATCTCCAAGGTTTTCAAAGAAAGAACCCGAAGCAAATTTCACATTGTATTTCGATCGGTCAATTACTAAGTCTGTACTGGCTTTATTGCCGTCCAATTTTAATACAAAGGTTTCAGGATGGGTAATGCCACGGATGGTAAAATCCCCAGTTACGGTATAGCCGCCTTCTGTTTTTTCCGCATTCGTAATGATAAGTGTTGCTTCTGGGTGTTCGGCTACAGCAAAAAAATCATCTGACATAAGGTGACCAACAAGTTTTTGGGCGTAGCTTCCAGAAAGGTCGGTACATACAATACTGTTCATGTCTACTGTAAATGTGCCTCCAGAAAGAGTGTCACCTTCAAATGTAAGTGCGCCTTTGCTAATGGTAAGCGTGCCCTCGTGTGAGTCAGATGTAATTTTTGACCCTTTCCAGAGGATGGTACCGTCCGAAATTTCGGCGGTTTGTGCTTGTAGCCCAACGGCTAAAAATAGTGCTGCCCCAAGGGCGATGAGATTTCTCTTTTTCATGTTTATATATTAGAATTAATTTATCGTTTTAATTTTCGTTATCAATTGCAAAAGTTGTTCCATTTCTTTTTTGGATAATGCCGCCGTGATTTCTTTTTCAGATGTGTCTAGCGTGGGCTCGATTTCGTTCAATAAATCTAATCCTTTTTGGGTAATAAAAATATCCACCTTGCGCCGATTTTCTTTACAAACGGCACGTCTGACCAACCCTTTTTCAATGAGTTTATCCACCAACCGTGAGGTATTGCTCATACGGTGAATCATATCGTTCGTGATGCTTTCCAAACAGGCGGCATCGCCGTTTCTACCCCGCAAAATCCGCAAGACATTAAATTGTTGAAGTGTTAACCCAAAAGGGTTTAGGCTAGTGTTAATATGTTCTGAGAACATATTTCCACTACGCATCACTTCAACAACAACTTCTCGGCTTATCATTGTAATAACAACTATTGTAGGTACAAATGTATAAAATTATTTTTAATATATATTTGATGTATGAAAAAACACATGCTTATTATCCTTGGATTGCTTATAATTTCATGTGTATCTTCGCCCAAAAAGCAAACAACAATGAACGAACTGTCACCCACCGAATGGGCTGAATTACACAGCCAAACTCCCGAAGCTGTAATCCTTGATGTCCGCACCGAAGAAGAATTTGAAAGCGGATACATTAAAGGTGCTCTAAATTTAGATATTCGTGGCGGAGCCGATTTTATTGCTTCCGTTGAAGAATTGGACAAATCAAAAGCCTATTTTGTGTATTGTCGTTCGGGTGCGCGTAGTGGACAGGCGTGTCAGTTAATGGGGCAAATGGGCTTTGAAAACGTATATAATCTTGAAGGCGGCGTCCTGGCTTGGGAGGGCGATTTGGAGGAGTAACACCCTTATCTTAGGTGCGCGAAGAACTGCTTGCCTATTTATGGAAAACACAAAAATTTAACCGTAGTAACTTAAAAACTACCTCGGGGGAACCCCTTGTTGTTGTCAAGCCTGGGCAGGAAAACGCTTATGCAGGTCCTGATTTTTTTAATGCGCACATCCAAATTAACGGCACCCTTTGGGTAGGTAATGTAGAGCTTCACGTACGTGCTTCCGATTGGTTTAGTCATCGCCACCAATCCGATAAAAACTACGACAATGTTATTTTACACGTGGTTTGGCAAGATGATGTACCCGTATACGATGCCAGTCAGCAGCCCATGCCCACCTTGCGTTTGGCAGATTATGCCCCGCAAAATCTAATTGATAAATACACCAAATGGCTTTCGGAAACCAACAAATGGATTCTCTGCGCCGATGAATTGCACCGAGTCCCAAAGCTATTGCGAAAGCAATTTTTTGAACGTCTTTACGTGGAGCGTTTGATGGAGAAAACCGCGCTGTTCCAAAGTTGGTTGGCGCTTACCAAAAACAATTGGGAGGCGGTCTTTTTTGTGGCACTTGCCAAAGGCTTTGGACTTAAACAAAACGGGATGGCGTTTGCACAAGTAGCGTTATCTGTTCCTTGGAAAGCAATCTTGCAAAACACCGAAAAAGTAGTTGCGCTAGAGGCAATTTTAATGGGGCAGGCAGGGCTTTTAAATCAGCCTTTTGAACAGGAGTATTTTTATAGGCAACAAAAAACCTACACTTATTTAAAACATAAATACAACCTCAATCAACCCACAGAAAAGGTTAATTTTTTTCGATTGCGCCCCAGTAATTTTCCCACCATTCGCTTAGCGCAATTGGCTTGGCTGTTACATCAAAAACCCAGATTATTAATTCTTATTCAAGAAGCAAAAACAGTAGCGCATTGGTATGAAGTCTTAGAGGCAAAAACAAGTCCTTTTTGGGAAACACATTATCACTTTAATACCCCTTCAAAAAGGCGTGTAAACCGACTTACCAAATCGTTTAAAGAATTGTTGTTGCTCAACACAATTTTTCCGTTTTTGTTTCAGTATTATGATTATATAGGAGACAATCGAAAAACACAAGTGTTGGATGTTGTTCACCAACTTGCCCCCGAAAAAAATATTTTCGTTACGAAGTTTAAGCAATTGGGCTGCGCTGTGGACGATGCCTTGGAAAGTCAGGCGTGTTTGCAGCTAAAACACAGTTATTGTGTTCCAAAGCGTTGTTTGCAATGTGCCTTTGGACATAAACTATTAAATCTTTGATTACTTTTGTGAGATGAGTTATTTGCACGAATTGCGTTATTTTCTTGAAAAACGAGGCTTTGAGGTGTGTTCGCGGCTTGCCGAACGCCTTGGAATGAAAGCAAAAAACGTGCGTATTTTCTTTATTTACTTGAGCTTTTTTTCATTAGGCGGCGGCTTTGCCCTATATTTGGTACTCGCTTTTTGGCTTAAAATGAAAGATTTTTTGTTCGCCAAACGCTCATCTGTATTTGATTTATAATTCATTCTATGAAAAATTTCGCACTACTTCTAGCTACTTTTTTTTGCCTACCCCTAATGGCACAATCTTCTGAAAAAGGGCTGGATGAAAAAATTAATGAGGCATTTAAGCCTGTTTCTGACTTTTTCTCAAATATTGTTTTCTTTGAAGTTGGAGGAAATCCTTTTGTTATCTATTTGTTGGTGGGGAGTGCTTTGTTTTTTACGCTTTATTTTGGGTTTATTAACATTCGAAAATTTCCATTAGCTATTGGTGTCGTTCGTGGAAAATATGATGATATTGATCATCACGGAGCAGATGAAAAAGCTGCTGTAAATATTGCCGATGGCGACGTGGTGGATACCATAAAAGATGAAAGCAAAGACGGTGAAGTAAGTCATTTTCAGGCATTGGCAACCGCCGTTTCAGGTACTGTTGGAAACGGTAATATCGCAGGTGTCGCTTTAGCTATTGCTCTTGGAGGTCCCGGCGCAACATTTTGGATGATTGTTTGCGGACTTATTGGAATGTCTACCAAATTTGTGGAGTGTACCCTAGGAGTAAAATACCGTGATGTGGGCGAAGACGGTACTGTTTATGGTGGACCCATGTATTACTTAAAAAAAGGACTTAGCGAAAGAGGATTCAAACAACTTGGAAAAATTGCAGCTGTTATTTTTGCTATATGCTGTATTGGGGGTTCGTTTGGAGGAGGAAATGCAGCACAGTCTAATCAAGCTACGGTGGTGCTAAAACAACTAATGGGCTTAGAAAGTACAAGTGCTGGTGCTATTATCGGACTCATTATGGCAGTACTTGTCGGGCTTATCATTATTGGTGGAATTAAGCGTATTGCTTCTGTTACTGAGCGCGTTGTACCTTTTATGGCACTACTTTACATAGTAGCCTGTGTCTACATTTTGACTGTAAATTTTAGTTTTATTGATGACGCAATTTCTTTAATTATTACGGAAGCCTTTAATCCAAAAGCTATTGGTGTAGGCGGCATTATAGGCGTTTTGATGGTGGGCTTCAAAAGAGCAGCCTTTTCAAATGAAGCCGGTGCAGGTTCGGCATCTATTGCCCATTCTGCAGTAAAAACAAAATACCCAGCTTCCGAGGGTTTGGTAGCCCTGTTAGAACCTTTTATTGACACCGTTGTAATTTGTACCATGACAGCGTTGGTAATTATAACATTCAACAGTCAAAACAAGTTTGCCTATGGTGACATGACACGATTTGAAACTGCTATTGAGCAAAATGATGGTACATATAGCATTGAAATGAATGGTACGCTTTACGAGGATGTAAGCGGAAAAGTTCTCATCGATGGGCAGCTTTACGAAGGAGCAGGAATAACTGCAAAAGCCTTTGAGCAATATATCCCCTATTCAGATTTATTATTAACCATTGCAGTTTTCCTGTTTGCTATTTCAACTATGATATCATGGTCGTATTACGGCATACAGTCTTGGAAGTTTTTGTTTGGTAGAGGAAGAACTGCAGATCTTACTTACAAGTTTTTGTTTTTGACGTTTATTGTAATTGGTTCTGCTGCCACTATGGACTCTATTTGGGCGTTTTCTGATGCCATGATTTTTGCCATGGTTTTTCCTAACATGATAGGGTTATATTTCTTATTCCCTATTGTTAAAAGGGAACTCACCAGATACCTTTCGGCTATTCGTGCCAAATCCTGATTTATGTAGTGAAACCTTCGCCCTCTTTTCTTACCCTAACCAAATCACAACGCAAGGGAATACTATGGACGTTCGCAATTTTTTTGGTGTTGCATTTGGCACTACGATTTTATCCTAAAAACAACCCAAAAGCATCCTCTCTATTTGTATTGGATAGCTTGGCACAGCAAAAAGTAGATTCCCTAATTGCAGTAAAACCCACGAAATCTAAAGACACCATTTACCCCTTTAACCCCAATTATATCTCCGATTTTAAAGCCTATCAATTGGATATTTCCATGGAGGTTGTACAGCGCATTCGCAGCTACAGAGCATCTGGAAAACACATAAATTCCCTTCAAGATTTTAAAAATGTTACCCAACTACCCGATGATAAAGTCGCCCTAATTCGTCCGTATTTGAAATTACCCAAACCCCGATTTGTTAGCGATAAGCCTAAAAAAGATGTGCACGTCAAAAAAGAACTCAACGGGGCATCTGAGGCTGATTTACAAAACGTGTATGGCATTGGCGAAGTCTACGCCAAACGCATTATAGATTTACGTAATAAAATAGGAGGCTTCCTGGTAAAAGATCAATTAAACGATGTGTGGGGACTTGCGCCCGAAACCCAAATCCGTATTTGGGAACACTTTACTTTGGACTCGATTCCCACGATAAAAAAGAAAAATATCAACGAAATTACCATTGCAGAACTTTCAGCGCTCCATTATATAAGTCCTTCGTTAGCAAGCCGAATAGTTGCCGTGAGAACACAAAAAGAAACCCTAGCCTCTTGGGAGGACCTTTCTGCAATTCAACAGTTGGATTCCATCAAAAAAGTAAGATTATCGTTATATTTGTATTTTAATTTGCTATGAAAACTGAAATTCAATCTGGGCCTAGTTTTGAACTGGGAGAAACCCATCAATTGGTGGCGGCATCTGCGCGTGATTTTGCGCTGCAGTACATTGCTCCCCACGTCATGGACTGGGACGAACGCCAGTTTTTTCCTAAGGAAGTTTTGCATCATGCCGGGAGCATGGGTTTCATGGGAGTTCTTGTGCCTGAAACCTATGGCGGTGCCGGGCTGGGGTATTTTGAATACACCGCAATCATCGAAGAAATTTCTAAAATAGACGCTTCTATGGGGTTGTCTATTGCAGCGCACAACTCTTTGTGTACCAACCATATATTGCAATTTGGTTCAGAAGAACAAAAGCACCGCTGGTTGCCTAAACTCGCTACGGGCGAGTGGATAGGAGCTTGGGGACTAACTGAGCATAACACAGGGTCAGATGCTGGCGGTATGAACTCAACTGCCGTTCGAGATGGTGATGGTTGGATTATTAACGGCACGAAAAATTTTATCACACATGGAAGCAGTGGCGACATTGCGGTTGTGGTGGTGCGTACAGGCGAAAAAGGCGACAGTCACGGCATGACGGCTTTTGCCATTGAGCGTGGAACCCCTGGGTTTTATGCAGGAAAAAAAGAGAACAAATTAGGAATGCGCGCCTCAGAAACCGCAGAGTTGGTATTTGACCAATGTAGGATACCAGATGAAAACAGGCTAGGAGAAGTTGGTGATGGTTTTATTCAGTCTATGAAAATTTTGGACGGAGGGCGCATTTCCATTGCTGCACTTTCGTTGGGTATTGCGCGTGGAGCGTACGAAGCCTCATTGAAATATTCTTCAGAGCGGGTACAGTTTGGAAAACCCATAAATTCATTCCAAGGCATTTCGTTTAAGCTGGCACAAATGGCAACAGACATAGAAGCGTCGGAATTACTGATGCACAAAGCCTGCTATGAGAAGAATTCCGGACGCAGAATGACAAAAATTAGCGCAATGTGTAAGTTGTTTGCTTCTGAAACCTGTGTTCGGGTGGCAAATGAGGCGGTGCAAATTTTTGGTGGATATGGCTATTCCAAAGAGTTCCCAGTTGAGAAATACCTTCGTGATTCTAAGCTTTGTACAATTGGTGAGGGAACCTCTGAAATTCAAAAAGTGGTAATTGCAAAGCAAATTTTAAAATAAGCTTGTGGGTTATTTGAAATAACTGCTATATTTGCACCCTAATTTTAAAGAGAGGAGGTACGGTCCATGTTAATAATTCCAATTAAAGACGGCGAAAATATCGATAGAGCGCTTAAGCGTTTTAAACGTAAGTTTGATAAAACAGGAACCATGCGTCAGCTTCGTGAGCGTCAAACGTTCACAAAACCTTCGGTTTCACGACGTGCGCAAGTACAGAAGGCTTCCTACATCCAACACCTTCGCGACCAAGAAGAAAATTAATTTTTCTTTTCTTATCTTGTCCATATGGACAACCAAGATGCTTTTCTTCGCTACCTAAAGGCTGAGAAGAACTATTCTGCTCATACCATTACTGCTTATCGTAAAGATATTCAGGACTTTGTACAGCACTGTAAGGAAAAATACCAATTGCAAAACCTTACTAAAGTGCATTATGCGATTATTAGAGATTTTGTTGTTGCCCTATCACAAAAGGGGTTAGCAATGCGTAGCATCAACCGCAAATGTGTTGCGCTTAACTCCTTTTATACTTACTTGCTTTCTATTGATGAGATAACATCTCACCCGTTAGAGCGGCACAAGGCATTAAAAGCAAAAAAGGCTTTTATTGTTCCTTTTGGTATTGATGAAGTAGAAAAAGTACTGTCTAGCGTTGACACGACGACATTTTCAGGGCTTAGAGATGCGGTGGCTATAGAATTGTTATACACAACAGGGATGCGTCAATCTGAGCTTATTGGGTTAAAGATTTCGGATGTAGATTGGGCGCAACAGCAACTTCGTGTGCTGGGTAAGCGCAACAAAGAACGCTTGGTTCCATTGTTGTCATCAGTGCTAGAAACATTAAAAACCTATTGTAAACAACGTGATATTCTTCCCCAGGCTACAAAACATCAATACCTGCTTGTCACTGATAATGGCAAAAAAACCTATGCAACATTTGTATATCGGTTGATAAAAACGTACTTTAGTGGAGTATCAAGTAGGATACGCACCTCGCCTCATGTGCTTAGACATAGTTTTGCTACACACATGCTAGATGCTGGTGCTGACATCAACGTGGTCAAGGAAATTCTTGGTCACGAAAGCTTGGCTGCAACACAAGAGTACACTAAAGTTCAGCTCCCCAAAGTGCAAGACGCTTATCGTGCAGCACACCCTAGAGCAAAGAAGTAGGTACTTGCACTGGGCTCGCTTATTTTTTAATTTTTTAATTCAATTTATATGCGACTTACGATTCAAGCAATTAACTTCTCATTAAAATCAAACCTCAAAAAATTTATTGCCAAACGCATTGATAAATACCAACACTTTTACGACGATATTTTATCTACCGATTTGTATATGAAACTCGAAAAATCGGGTCATAATCGTGCCAAGCAAGTTGAGATTAAGGTGCAGATTCCTGGCGATACGCTCATGGTAAAAAAGAAAAGTAGCACGTTTGAAGAGGCTATTGGTGCTGCTTCAAGAGCTGTAGAACGCCTACTTGTACGAAGAAAAAAGAAACAATTGCGGTCGCATTAAAATGGGGTTTAATTTTTTTGAAGCCAAATAAATTAATTGTTACATTTGCATCCGCTTCCAAACGGGAGCAGAGGCCGATGTAGCTCAGCTGGCTAGAGCAGCTGATTTGTAATCAGCAGGTCGTGGGTTCGAGTCCCTCCATCGGCTCTCTTTCATTTTAACAAATGAAGTTCTTTGGAATAGGGGAGATACTCAAGCGGCCAACGAGGACAGACTGTAAATCTGTTGGTTTTTACCTTCGCAGGTTCGAATCCTGCTCTCCCCACATACCTTTTTTTGGTAATATCATAAATTGCGGGAGTAGCTCAGTTGGTAGAGCGTCAGCCTTCCAAGCTGAATGTCGCCGGTTCGAACCCGGTCTCCCGCTCTAAAGTTGAAACAAAATGGCATTTTAATTTGCAGAATTTTTTTCAACAACTGGCAAAGTAGGGTGAGAACTTGCCTGCTGCAAGCAGGGTTAAGCCGCATTAACGGTAAAATTGGTCTTCCGCTATTTTTTTTCAAGCCGATGTAGCTCAGGGGTAGAGCGTTTCCTTGGTAAGGAAGAGGTCGGCAGTTCAAATCTGCTCATTGGCTCAATTTTTTTCTTCACAATTCCTTTTTTCTTGCATCTTTTGCATAAGTGAATAAACAAACAAGCCCTTAGCAATAAAGTAAATCCCGATTCCTACGTACAAATAATCTTCTTTATATAGGGCTACAATGCCACCGACAATCATGCTAAAAGCAGAAAGGTTACTCAACAGGTTAATGGTCTTAGATTTCATAACATTGAATTTAGGTTAAACCAAGATACAAAAAATCTTTACATTTTTTTAAGTAAATATGTTTTTTTAAAACAGGAAAAGAGTATATTTGCGCTCATTTTAAAAGAATAAACGTACATTATTATGGCTAAAGAAACTTTTGATCGGTCCAAACCACACCTTAATATTGGTACCATTGGACACGTTGATCACGGGAAAACAACGTTAACAGCTGCCATTACCAAAGTTTTGGCTGATGCAGGTTTGTCTGAAGCAAGAAGCTTTGACCAAATCGACAACGCACCCGAAGAAAAAGAAAGAGGTATTACTATTAACACTTCTCACGTTGAATATCAAACTTTAAATCGTCACTACGCACACGTTGACTGTCCAGGTCACGCCGACTATGTGAAAAACATGGTAACAGGTGCTGCGCAAATGGATGGTGCTATTTTGGTAGTAGCAGCAACAGACGGACCTATGCCACAAACACGTGAGCACATCCTTTTAGGTCGTCAGGTTGGTGTTCCACGTATTGTTGCTTTCCTTAACAAAGCCGATATGGTGGACGATGAAGAGCTACTTGAGCTAGTAGAAATGGAAGTACGTGAACTACTTTCTTTCTACGATTATGACGGAGACAATGGACCTGTTGTACTTGGTTCTGCACTTGGTGCATTGAACGGAGAGCAAAAATGGGTTGACTCTGTAATGAAACTTATGGAAGAAGTTGATGCTTGGATTGAACTTCCAAAGCGTGACGTTGACAAAGATTTCTTAATGCCTATCGAAGATGTATTCTCGATTACTGGTCGTGGTACAGTTGCTACGGGTCGTATCGAAACAGGTGTTGCCAACACAGGTGATGCTGTTGATATCATTGGGATGGGTGCTGAAAAGCTTGTTTCAACAATTACTGGAGTTGAGATGTTCCGTAAAATTCTTGATCGTGGAGAAGCTGGAGATAACGTAGGTATCTTATTGCGTGGTATTGAAAAAACCGATATCAAACGCGGAATGGTTATTTGTAAGCCTGGTTCAGTTAAGCCACACGCGAAGTTTAAAGCTGAGGTGTATATCTTGAAAAAAGAAGAAGGTGGTCGTCACACACCTTTCCACAACAACTACCGTCCACAGTTTTACGTACGTACAACAGATGTTACTGGAAACATTGTCTTGCCTGATGGTGTAGAAATGGTAATGCCTGGTGATAACCTGACGATTACGGTTGATTTGATTCAGCCTATTGCACTTAACTTGGGTCTTCGTTTCGCGATTCGCGAAGGTGGTCGTACCGTTGGTGCAGGTCAGGTAACAGAGATTTTAGATTAACACAATCAACGTTTTGTGCAACAAAGGTGCTGCCTATAGGCGGCACCTTTTGGCACACTTAGCGGGTGTACCGACCCTCATGGAGTTGTGCACCAACAGAGACGGGTTTAGCTCAGTTGGTAGAGCACTGGTCTCCAAAACCAGGTGTCGGGAGTTCGAGCCTCTCAACCCGTGCAAAAAATAACATGTGGCGAGAAGTTTATCCCGAGTCCAACGAGGGAAGTCTCTCAACCCGTGAAAGTAGAACAAATTGACGGCAATGATTACATATATTAAAGACGCTTTTGCAGAACTAAAAAACCACGTCACTTGGACACCTCAGTCTGAGTTGTTGCGCCATACAACAGTAGTGGTCGTTTTTTCTATTATTTTCTCGCTTGCCATTTGGGGTGCAGATTCCTTATTGTCGCGTGTTGTTAAATTTTACTTCCAACTAATTAGCTAATGATGTCAACAGATACGGAAGTTAAAAAGTGGTATGTGGTTCGCGCTGTAAGCGGACAAGAGAATAAAATAAAGTCGTATATCGAAACAGATATTGCACGACTTGGCCTGTCGGATTATGTTGACGAGGTATTAGTGCCTACAGAAAAGGTTGTACAAATTCGAAACGGCAAGAAAATTAATAAAGAGCGCAATTATTTCCCTGGTTATATTATGATTAAGGCAAATCTTTCTGGAGAGGTGCCTCACATTATACGTTCAATTACCAACGTAATTGGCTTTTTAGGTGAAACCAAAGGCGGTGATCCTGTGCCACTTCGCACTTCGGAAGTAAACCGCATGCTTGGTAAGGTTGATGAACTTTCTGTTCAGACCGAAAATGTTGTTATCCCATATAAAATCGGTGAGACAGTCAAAGTTATTGACGGTCCTTTTAACGGATTTAATGGAAATATTGAAAAAGTAAACGAAGAAAAACGCAAACTGGAAGTTATGGTGAAGATTTTCGGAAGAAAAACGCCTTTGGAACTTTCCTATATGCAAGTAGAAAAAATTTGAGTGTTACGCACCACGATAATTGTATAGCTTCCACTAATACAGTTATCATTAATGTAGAGTTAAATAAATAATGGCTAAAGAAGTAAGTAAAGTAGTAAAACTACAAGTTAGGGGAGGCGCCGCGAATCCATCGCCGCCGGTTGGACCCGCTCTGGGGGCCGCAGGGGTAAATATCATGGAGTTCTGTAAGCAGTTTAATGCGCGAACTCAAGATAAAGCTGGTAAAGTATTACCGGTGGTTATTTCTGTGTATGCAGATAAGTCTTTTGACTTTGTTGTAAAAACGCCACCCGCAGCCGTTCAATTGATGGAAGCCGCTAAGGTTAAAAAAGGATCAGGCGAACCCAACCGCAGTAAGGTAGCAAGTGTTACTTGGGAACAAGTACGCACTATTGCCGAAGATAAAATGCAGGATTTGAATGCATTTACTGTTGAATCTGCCATGAAAATGGTAGCCGGGACCGCTCGTTCAATGGGATTTACCGTTAAAGGAGAATCACCTTTTTAATTGAAGTGAATTATGGGAAAAGTTACAAAAAAGCGTAAAGAAGCGCTCAGTAAAATAGACCGGACAAAACTGTACTCTGTACAGGATGCTTCCGCATTGGTTAAAGAAATCGCTAGTTCAAAATTCGATGAGTCTGTTGATCTTGCCGTTCGATTAGGTGTTGACCCACGCAAAGCCAACCAAATGGTTCGTGGCGTGGTTACCTTACCGCACGGTACGGGAAAAGACATTCGTGTTTTGGCCTTAGTTACACCCGATAAAGAAGCCGAGGCGCAAGAAGCCGGAGCTGACTTTGTGGGTCTAGATGAGTACTTGCAAAAAATCAAAGACGGATGGACAGACGTTGACGTTATCATTACCATGCCTAGTGTTATGGGTAAGTTAGGTCCCTTAGGTCGTGTTTTAGGACCTAGAGGATTGATGCCTAACCCAAAAACTGGTACGGTTACTATGGACGTGGCAAAAGCCGTTCGTGAGGTTAAAGCTGGGAAAATTGATTTTAAAGTGGATAAAACAGGGATTGTGCATGCTTCGATTGGAAAGGCATCATTTGATGCAGATAAAATTACAGGTAATGCTAATGAATTGTTGCAAACACTATTAAAATTAAAACCATCTGCTGCTAAAGGGGTATATATTAAAAGTATTGCCATGTCTAGCACAATGAGCCCAAGTATACCCATTGATACTAAGGTGGTCTAAATAGCGTATAGAATTTATGACACGAGAAGAAAAAGCAATCGTAATAGAGCAGTTAACTGCTAAGCTCGCAGACAGCGCAAACATCTATCTAACAGATGCTTCCGGGTTGAATGCTGAGAAAACTTCTAATTTAAGACGTGCTTGTTTTAAGGCAAACATTAAGTTAGAAGTGGTAAAAAATACGTTGTTGGCCAAAGCCATGGAGGCTTGTGACAGAGACTTTGGAGAATTAACTTCAGTCTTAGTTGGGAATACTGCCATGATGCTTTCAGAAACAGGTAATGCACCTGCAAAACTGATTAAAGAATTCCGCAAAAAATCGGATAAGCCTATTTTAAAAGGCGCTTTCATTGAGGAAGCTGTTTATTTAGGCGACGACCAAGTGGATGCTTTGGTGAACATCAAATCTAAGGACGAATTGATTGGCGACATTATTGCGTTGCTACAATCGCCAGCGAAAAACGTGGTATCTGCCCTACAGTCGGGTGGTGGTACCCTAGCCGGAATAATTAAAACCCTTTCTGAAAAGGAAGCTTAAAACGTAAATTAAAAACAATTAAATAGTTCAAAAATGGCAGATTTAAAAGATTTTGCAGAACAATTGGTCAATTTGACCGTAAAAGAGGTCAACGAATTGGCCGACATCCTTAAAGAAGAATACGGTATTGAGCCTGCAGCTGCAGCTGTTGCCGTAGCTGGTCCTGCTGCTGGTGGCGGTGGAGAAGCTGCAGAGGAAAAATCAGAGTTTGATGTAATCCTTAAAGCCGCTGGTGCTTCAAAACTTGCAGTGGTTAAACTTGTAAAAGAACTTACAGGTCTAGGTCTTAAGGAAGCAAAAGAACTTGTTGATAACGCACCAAGCCCATTGAAGGAAGGTGTTTCAAAAGACGAAGCTGAAGGACTGAAATCTTCACTAGAAGAAGCCGGTGCTGAAGTTGAGCTTAAATAAGTAAGCTCTCGAAGATTACCGAAGGTTTAAGCCTTTCTGCCATAGGCAGATTTGGCTTAAACCATTTGGTGTTTTATGCCCCTAGTATTAAAAAAAATTAAATAGTTAACTCGTATGTCCAATACATCAAGCGTAACTCGTCACAATTTTGCTTCGGCCATTGGTACGCCCCCTTACCCAGATTTTCTAGATATTCAAATTAAATCATTCCAAGACTTTTTTCAGCTTGAAACAAAGTCTGACGAACGTGGCAATGAAGGTTTATACAATACCTTCATGGAAAATTTTCCTATTTCTGATAGCAGAAATCAGTTTGTTTTAGAATTTCTTGACTATTTCGTAGACCCACCACGTTATACCATCCAAGAATGTATAGAACGTGGCTTAACGTATAGTGTTCCGCTTAAAGCACGCCTAAAACTGTATTGTACCGACCCTGAGCATGAAGATTTTGAAACTATCGTTCAAGACGTGTATTTGGGTGTAATCCCTTATATGACCCCAAGTGGTACGTTTGTGATTAACGGTGCTGAACGAATTGTTGTGTCGCAACTACATAGATCACCAGGTGTATTCTTTGGGCAGTCGTTCCATGCAAATGGTACTAAACTGTACTCTGCGCGTGTGATTCCTTTCAAAGGTTCTTGGATTGAATTTGCAACCGATATCAACAGTGTGATGTATGCTTACATTGATCGTAAGAAAAAGTTACCTGTTACAACGCTTTTCCGTGCTATTGGATATGAGCGTGATAAGGACATTCTTGAAATCTTTGACCTAGCAGAAGAAGTTAAGGTTTCTAAAACTGGATTAAAAAAGGTTTTAGGGCGCAAACTTGCTGCACGTGTATTGAATACATGGTTCGAGGATTTTGTTGATGAAGATACGGGTGAGGTAGTTTCTATTGAGCGTAATGAAATTGTTTTAGACCGCGATACGGTACTCGAAAAAGAGCATATTGATCAAATTCTTGAAGCCAACGCTGCAACCATTTTGTTGCACAAAGAAGAGTCACAATCTGCAGATTATGCGATTATTCACAATACGCTTCAAAAAGACCCGACAAACTCGGAGAAAGAAGCGGTGGAGCACATTTACCGCCAATTGCGGAACGCCGAACCACCAGATGAAGAAACAGCACGTGGTATCATTGACAAATTGTTCTTCTCTGACCAACGTTATAACCTTGGTGAAGTTGGTCGTTACCGCATGAATAAAAAACTTGGTCTTGATATTGATATGGACAAGCAAGTGCTTACCAAAGACGATATTATTACCATCATCAAGTATTTGATTGAATTAATTAACTCCAAAGCGGAGATTGATGATATCGATCACCTTTCAAACCGTCGTGTTCGAACCGTAGGTGAACAACTTTCATCACAGTTTGGTGTAGGGCTTTCACGTATGGCGCGTACCATCCGTGAGCGTATGAATGTACGTGATAATGAGGTGTTTACTCCTATCGATTTGATTAATGCCAAGACACTTTCTTCGGTGATTAACTCTTTCTTTGGTACCAACCAGCTTTCACAATTTATGGATCAAACCAATCCATTGGCTGAGATTACGCATAAGCGTCGTTTGTCTGCCCTCGGACCAGGTGGGTTGTCCCGTGAGCGTGCAGGCTTTGAGGTACGTGACGTTCACTACACACACTACGGAAGACTTTGTCCAATTGAAACGCCTGAAGGACCAAACATTGGTTTGATTTCATCCCTTGGGGTATTTGCTAAAGTGAACAATCTTGGATTTATCGAAACACCATACTACAAAGTAGAAAATGGTGTAGTTGATATGACCGAATCGCAATACTTATCTGCCGAGGAGGAAGAAGGGAAACTGTTTGCACAAGCGAATATTGAGAAAAGTGAATCTGGTGAAATTGCTGCAGATAAAATTATTGCACGCTCAGAAGCAGATTACCCTGTGGTAGATAAAACGGAAGTAGATTATACTGATGTAGCACCAAACCAAATTGCGTCTATCTCTGCTTCGTTGATTCCATTCTTAGAGCACGATGATGCAAACCGTGCGCTGATGGGCTCAAACATGATGCGTCAGGCGGTGCCGCTATTACGTCCGCAAGCACCGATTGTAGGTACAGGTTTGGAGCGCCAAGTAGCAACCGATTCCCGTGTACTTATCAATGCTGAAGGTGCCGGAAAAGTTATTTATGTTGATGCTGAGAAAATCACCATTAAATATGACATGACCGAGGATGAGCGTTTGGTTTCGTTTGACTCTGATGAGAAAACATATGAGCTTATCAAATTCCGTAAAACCAATCAAGGATCTTGTATCAACCTTAAACCCATTGTTTCTGTTGGAGACCGTGTAGAAAAAGGTCAAGTATTGTGTCAGGGATATGCTACCGAAAACGGTGAACTTGCCCTTGGTAGAAACTTGAAAGTGGCGTTTATGCCATGGAAAGGGTACAACTTTGAGGATGCGATTGTAATCTCAGAAAAAGTAGTTCGTGACGACATCTTTACCTCCATTCATATTGACGAGTACTCTTTAGAGGTTCGCGATACGAAGTTGGGTAAAGAAGAATTAACGAACGATATTCCTAATGTGAGCGAAGAGGCTACTAAAGACCTTGACGAAAACGGTATGATTCGCGTAGGTGCCGAAGTTGGTGCCGGTGACATCCTTATTGGTAAAATCACACCAAAAGGAGAATCAGATCCAACACCTGAAGAAAAACTGCTTCGTGCTATTTTTGGTGATAAGGCAGGTGATGTAAAAGATGCTTCGTTAAAAGCATCTCCATCGCTTAACGGAATTGTTATCGATAAAAAACTCTTTACACGCATCGTAAAAGACAAGCGTAAACGCTCTCAAGACAAAGATGCGATAATGGAGCTTGAAGATCGTTATGAGGTAAAGTTTGAGCAGCTTAAATCTGTTTTAGTAGATAAGTTGTTTGCTATTCTTAGTGGTAAAACCTGTCAGGGTGTAATGAATGACCTTGGTGAAGAAGTGATGCCAAAAGGAAAGAAATTTACCCTTAAAATGTTGAATGCCGTTGACGATTACGCACACCTTATCAACACCAACTGGACAGTTGATAAAAAGGTGAATAGCCTTGTTAATGACTTGATTCACAACTATAAAATTAAGGAAAATGACCTTCAGGGGGCGTTGCGTCGTCACAAGTTTACCATCTCTGTAGGAGATGAACTTCCTGCTGGAATTTTAAAGCTTGCTAAAGTTTATATTGCCAAAAAGCGAAAGCTTAAAGTAGGTGATAAAATGGCAGGACGTCACGGAAACAAAGGCATTGTTGCCCGAATTGTACGTCAAGAAGATATGCCGTTCTTAGAGGATGGAACGCCTGTGGATATTGTATTGAATCCACTTGGTGTACCCTCACGAATGAACATCGGGCAGATTTACGAAACTGTGCTTGGATGGGCAGGTCAAAAATTAGGTAAAACATTTGCTACTCCAATTTTTGATGGTGCTACCAACGAACAAATCGATGCCTTAACCGCTGAGGCGGGTGTACCACAATTTGGACACACCTATTTGTATGACGGAGGAACGGGTGAGCGATTTGATCAACCGGCAACCGTTGGTGTGATTTACATGCTAAAACTCGGACACATGGTTGACGATAAAATGCACTCGCGTTCCATTGGACCGTACTCTCTTATTACGCAGCAACCATTGGGTGGTAAAGCCCAGTTTGGTGGTCAGCGTTTTGGTGAAATGGAGGTGTGGGCACTTGAAGCTTACGGAGCATCGAGTACCCTACAAGAAATTTTGACCGTGAAATCCGATGATGTCATCGGCCGCGCAAAAACATACGAGTCAATTGTAAAAGGCGAAGCCATGCCAAAGCCTGGTCTTCCAGAGTCCTTTAATGTATTGATGCACGAACTAAAAGGTCTTGGCCTTGATATTCGATTAGAAGAATAATAATAGTATTTAAGTAGATGGCACGTATAAACGAAACACAACAGCAAAAGGATTTTAATAAAATCTCTATCGGGCTTTCATCGCCTGAAACCATTTTGGCAGCTTCTAAAGGTGAAGTACTAAAACCGGAAACCATCAATTACCGTACCCACAAACCTGAGCGTGATGGCTTGTTTTGTGAGCGTATTTTTGGACCTGTAAAGGACTTTGAATGTGCTTGTGGTAAGTATAAGCGTATCCGGTACAAAGGCATCGTTTGTGACCGCTGTGGGGTAGAGGTAACCGAGAAAAAAGTACGTCGCGACCGCGTTGGACATATTAGTCTTGTGGTGCCTGTGGCGCACATTTGGTATTTCCGTTCATTGCCAAATAAGATTGGCTACTTGCTTGGACTTCCGTCTAAGAAGTTAGACATGATTATTTACTATGAGCGTTATGTGGTTATTCAAGCCGGAATTGCTACCAACGAGGAAGGAGAGCCCGTTCAAAAAATGGATTTCTTGACCGAGGAAGAATACTTGAATATTCTTGAAAAACTTCCACAAGACAATCAATATTTGGAAGATAGCGACCCGAATAAGTTTATTGCTAAAATGGGTGCGGAGTGTTTGATTGATATACTTAATCGTATTGATTTAGATGAGTTGTCATACCAATTGCGCGATAAGGCAAACAACGAAACCTCAAAGCAACGTAAAACGGAAGCCTTGAAACGCTTACAAGTTGTAGAGGCGTTCCGTGATGCAAACAAAAACCGTGAAAATCGTCCAGAATGGATGATTATGAAAGTGGTCCCCGTAATTCCGCCGGAATTGCGTCCATTGGTTCCCCTAGATGGAGGACGTTTTGCTACTTCTGACCTCAACGATTTATATCGTCGTGTGATTATTCGAAACAACCGTTTGAAGCGTTTGTTAGAGATTAAAGCACCCGAAGTGATTTTGCGTAACGAAAAGCGTATGTTACAAGAGTCTGTAGACTCGTTATTTGACAACACACGAAAATCATCGGCTGTAAAAACTGATGCCAATCGTCCGTTAAAATCCCTTTCAGATTCCCTTAAAGGAAAGCAAGGGCGTTTCCGTCAGAACTTACTTGGAAAGCGTGTGGATTACTCGGCACGTTCGGTAATTGTTGTAGGACCCGAGCTTAAATTATATGAATGTGGTTTGCCAAAAAATATGGCAGCCGAATTGTATAAGCCGTTTATCATTCGCAAGCTCATTGAGCGTGGTATTGTAAAAACGGTAAAATCAGCGAAGAAAATTATTGACAAGCGCGAGCCTGTTGTTTGGGATATTCTAGAAAATGTCCTCAAAGGTCATCCTGTGTTATTGAACCGCGCCCCCACGCTTCACCGCTTGGGAATCCAAGCCTTCCAGCCAAAACTTATTGAAGGAAAAGCGATTCAATTGCACCCGCTAGCGTGTACTGCATTCAACGCTGACTTTGACGGTGACCAAATGGCAGTACACTTACCGCTAGGTCCGGAGGCGATTCTCGAGTCGCAGTTATTGATGTTGGCATCGCACAACATTCTTAACCCTGCAAATGGTTCACCAATCACAGTACCCTCTCAAGACATGGTACTTGGATTGTATTATATGACCAAAGCGCGTAAGTCTACCAAAGACCATAAGGTTAAAGGAGAAGGCTTGACGTTCTACAGTGCAGACGAAGTAAACATTGCCTTTAACGAAGGTATTGTGGACTTAAATGCCATGGTTAAAATTCGTGCTAAAGACTTCAATGAAGCAGGTGAATTGGTAAATCAGATTATTGACACCACTGTTGGTAGAATATTATTTAACCAACACGTACCAGAGCAAGCAGGTTATATTAACGAAGTATTAACTAAGAAATCACTTCGTGGTATTATTGGAAATATTCTCAATGTAACAAGCGTTCCTGAAACTGCTGATTTTCTAGATAAGATTAAGGAAATGGGCTTCTCATTTGCTTTCAAAGGCGGACTGTCGTTTAGTTTGGGAGATATTATTATTCCGAAAGAGAAAACGGAACTTATTGATCAAGCTAATGAACAAGTAGATGGTATTATTGCCAACTACAACATGGGGCTTATCACTAACAATGAGCGCTACAACCAGGTTATTGATATCTGGACTTCGACCAACGCAACACTTACCGAACTTGCGATGAAGCGCATTAGCCAAGATCAGCAAGGATTTAACTCTGTATACATGATGTTGGATTCTGGGGCACGTGGTTCTAAGGAGCAGATACGTCAGCTTACAGGTATGCGTGGTTTGATGGCGAAGCCTAAGAAATCGACTGCCGGTGGTGGTGAGATTATCGAAAATCCGATTCTCTCTAACTTTAAAGAAGGTCTTTCGATTTTAGAATACTTTATTTCTACGCACGGTGCGCGTAAAGGTCTTGCCGATACGGCGCTTAAAACAGCTGATGCGGGGTACCTTACACGTCGTTTGCACGATGTAGCACAAGATGTTATTGTGAATCAAGACGACTGTGGAACCCTTCGTGGACTGACCGTTACGGCACTAAAGAAAAACGAAGAAATTGTTGAGTCTCTTGGAGAACGTATCCTTGGACGTGTTGCCTTAAACGATATAATCAATCCACTTTCTGGTGATGTTTTTGTCGCTGCAGGAGAAGAAGTTTTGGATGTGCATGTAAAGGCTATTGAAGCATCTCCAATTGAAAGTGTTGAAGTACGTTCACCACTTACTTGTGAGGCGAAAAAAGGTATCTGTGCCAAGTGTTACGGACGTAACCTTGCTACCGGAAAAATGGTTCAAATGGGTGAATCTGTGGGTGTTATTGCAGCGCAATCTATTGGTGAGCCAGGTACACAGCTTACGCTTCGTACGTTCCACGTAGGGGGTATTGCAGGTAACATTTCTGAAGAAAATAAACTCACTGCTCGATTTGATGGCGTTGCTGAAATTGAGGAACTCAAAACCGTTGATGGTAAAGACAATGACGGAAAACCTGTGAAAATTGTTATTTCACGTACTTCTGAAATTAAGGTAGTGGATAAAAACACAGGTATTGTATTGAGTACAAACATCATTCCTTACGGGTCGTTTGTTTTCGTTAAAGACGGACAAATAATCAAGAAAGGTGATGTGATTTGTCAATGGGATCCTTATAACGGTGTTATTATATCTGAATTCACAGGCTCTATTGGTTACGAAAATATAGATCAAGGGGTTACGTATCAAGTAGAAATCGACGAACAAACTGGTTTCCAAGAGAAGGTAATTTCAGAGTCTCGAAATAAGAAAGTGATTCCTACCCTTTTGATTAAAGACACTAAAGGCAAAACCTTACAGTCATATAACTTACCTGTTGGAGCACACCTTATGGTAGACGATGGTGAGCAAATTGAAAACGGTAAGATTTTGGTTAAGATTCCACGTAAGTCAGCCAAGTCTGGTGATATTACGGGAGGTCTTCCACGTGTTACCGAGCTTTTCGAAGCACGTAACCCATCTAACCCAGCGGTTGTTTCTGAGATTGATGGTGTGGTTACTTTTGGTAAAATCAAACGTGGAAACCGTGAAATCATTGTTGAGTCCAGAACAGGTCAGATTAAGAAATACCTAGTTAAGCTTTCGAACCAAATTTTGGTACAAGAAAATGACTTCGTAAAAGCAGGAATGCCACTTTCTGATGGTGCTATTACGCCTAACGATATTTTGTCTATCAAAGGACCATCTGCCGTTCAGCAGTATTTGGTTAACGAAGTACAAGAAGTATATCGCTTACAAGGGGTGAAAATCAACGACAAGCACTTTGAAGTTGTGGTGCGTCAGATGATGCGTAAGGTTCAAATTCAAGATTCTGGAGATACCACTTTCCTCGAAGGACAGTTGGTACACAAGGCAGATTTCATTGAAGAAAATGATGCCTTATTTGGTCAAAAAGTGATTCTTGACGCTGGAGATTCTGAAAACCTAAAAGCAGGTCAGATTGTTACCGCACGTCAATTACGTGACGAGAATTCATTGTTAAAACGTGATGACAAAAACTTAGTAGAAGCTCGTGATGCGGTTAATGCTACGGCAACACCAATTCTACAAGGTATTACTAGAGCATCGCTACAGACCAAGTCATTTATTTCAGCGGCATCGTTCCAAGAAACCACTAAGGTGCTTAACGAAGCTGCAGTTGCTGGTAAGGTTGACACTTTAGAAGGCTTGAAAGAAAACGTTATTGTAGGACATAAGATTCCAGCGGGTACGGGGAACCGTGCCTTCAACGATATCATTGTGGGCTACACGGACGAATATGAAGCGCTAATTGCGGAAAAATCGTTAAGTGCAGATGTGTAATGAGTGAACAGGCTAAAAAAGAAGGTAGCATCAACATTGAGCTAGACCCTGAAACGGCGCAAGGCACCTATTCAAACCTTGCGATTATCAATCATTCGGGATCGGAGTTTGTAGTAGATTTTATCAATATCATGCCTGGGGCACCAAAGGCAAAAGTGCGTTCGCGCATAATCTTAACGCCACAACACGCCAAACGCTTTTTAAAAGCTTTAGGTGAAAATGTGCAGCGTTTTGAAGCTGCCCACGGCGAAATTAACGATTATGAACAACCGCCTATACCGTTGAATTTTGGTCCAACAGGCGAAGCCTAATAAAACAAAACCCCGCTCACTAGAGCGGGGTTTTTTATTGCACAATAAAGTTGGGGCGTTATGTTTGTATCGCTATACTGACAAGAATTTCTTGTACTCCTTTTGGAAATACAATTCGAATCGGGATTGCTTCAACTCCAGGTACCATGTTAAACGTTCGAGACTTCGCTGTTTTTATGATTTCTAGTGCAGCATCAGCAAAGACAATTACATCTCCTTCGGGTTTTTGTATGGTCAGTTCGTTTGCATTTGGTTGGGTTTTTTTTTCTCCCATGGGTGAAACAATAGGTAGGATAAATGCGGTGTGTTCTGTTATTGTTTCAGTTGTCTTGACATGAATGTGCATCTTGTTTTTTGTACACCTGTAATTGATTTCAAAATTCGATGCAGTATTTTTTACCGCTTCTCTACGTTCATTTTTAAGCTGTGTTTTTGCTAATATGTTGATTTCATCCTCTTTATCAATTGAAGAAAATGTTGCCTCTAAATCAAATAAATTTGTGTACCATTTTTCGTTTTTGAACAATTCTATTCTTGGGGTAAGCGCAATGTCTTTTCCCGGCGCAGGCTGTTGATTGTTGGCTTCTTTTAATTTGTAAACCGCCATACTTGCAGTACATAACAAACCAACTGTGTTGTGATACAAAAGAGATAAAGTGCCACCCGTGGCCTGTCTGCAGTCGTCTTTTGGATTGTACTCGGCATCGTAAGCAGAAATTGTTCCCCGCCAATCGCCACGGGCAAACAAGGAAACATCGAGTTCTGAAAAATGGTTAATGCCGTCGGCAATCGTTCTTGGTAATGGAGTTGATTTGTTTATTTCGGGCAGGTGTTCCCAATTATCGAGCATTGTAGCCAAAGGCTTGGCGTGAGCAAAGGTGTGATGTATACAAGGTTTTATCCCATGTGATACATAATGCGGCCCTCCGTGAAGCAGCCCGTTCACGGTGCATTTTTTTAAAAGTTCAGTGTTTTTGAACGCTGCAGTTCCAAAAGCGGGATTATGGTTTGCCATCATTCCAAATGCCGGCTGCATACCGTCGCTGGTTCGGCTACCCCAATAACACCATTTATACATTCTATTCCCAAAACCGTTGTCTAATCCTCCATCAGGGATGATGAATTCTAAATGGGTGTTTAAAGACTTTTTTAGCATCGTTAACAATGCTTCATCTTTTGTTGCTAAGGCATACATTACCAGCCCATTTAACGACTCCTCTACATTGTAGCCTAAGTCAATTCCTAGCAACCCTTTTGGACTGCGTATTGTTTTATCACGACCTTGTTTTTCGCCATAAATAAAACTGTTTGGTGATGTGAAATACGATTTAATTTGGTCTGCGAGTACGCTAGCACGTTTTACATATTCAGGTTTTTCTAGAAGCGTTCCAATCAGTTGCATCGCATAAATAGTAGTTGCTCCATAATTTATGTTTGCATTACCAATACGATCAAATCTGTTGTATACAAAATCGGCAGCTTTTTCAAGTCGCATGTGCCATTTGCTACGCCTGTTGTTATCTAGTAAATCGCCGTGATAGTGTAAGGCTTCGGCTAAGGCTACTGCTCCAAATACGGTTGTGCCATCCCAAGATTTTGGATCCAATTCGTTTGTCCATGCCCCATCTGCTCTAGTAACATTTTCACCCCATTCAAATGCTGCAATTCCAGCATCGAGGTACTTTTTATCTCCTGTCGCTTTTGCCATATAAAAGAATGGATACACAGCATCCATAACACGTGCATGAACAACATTACAAGCTGGACATTTCAGTAATCCATGTAATTTTGGGTCAGTGGGGTTTGTAATTTGTGTTTCGATCATTCCATCGCACCATTCCTTCAACAAATCAAAAGTCAGTTTTTTAAATGCTTTTGAATGCGTATTTGAACTCTGATACGAACAAGCAGCACTGGATAATAACGTCGACGGGACCAGTAGCCCCATCCCAGAAAGTGATGAAAGGTGTATGAAATTTCTTCGATTCATATTGCTTTTTGTTAAGAGATAAAAAAGATTCAATCTTAAAAGAGTGGACTATAAAAGTTACTAATTTAATAAATCGGATTAAAAATGCTTTTTTACGAAAGCATTGAAATCTCAGTAGTAGTCTTTTAAAACTCCGAAGTAGCGTGGAAAGTAATTCCTGTATACTTACTTTGGGTCATTTGTAGCGTAAAAGCAGAATCTGCCAAAAAGACCAATTGCCCCTGTTTGTCTTTTGCTAAAAACTTCGCCTTGGTTTGTTTAAAGTCCGTAAAATCGGTTTCGCCACCAGGTTGTACCTCCACCCAACAGGCTTTGTGTACATTGAGGTTTTCGTAGGTGCAACGCGCACCATATTCGTGCTCTAGTCGGTATTGAATAACGTCAAATTGCAGTGCCCCAACGGTACCCACTATTTTCCGTCCATTAAGCTCAAGGGTAAAAAGCTGCGCAACACCTTCGTCCATAAGCTGGTCTATACCTTTGCTAAGTTGCTTTGCTTTCATTGGATCGGCGTTGTTGATGTATCTAAAATGCTCGGGTGAAAAACTGGGGATACCTCTAAAATGTATTTGTTCTCCTGAGGTTAGTGTATCACCAATTTTAAAGTTTCCTGTGTCGTGTAAGCCCACAATATCTCCCGGATAGGATACGTTTACAATTTCTTTTTTATCAGCAAAAAACGCATTTGGACTGCTGAATTTTAGTTTTTTATTATGCCTTACGTGGAGGTAAGGCACGTTTCTCGTAAAGGTTCCTGAAACAATTTTTACAAACGCCAATCGATCCCTGTGCTTGGGGTCCATATTCGCATGGATTTTAAACACAAAACCCGAAAACGCGTCCTCTTCTGGTGCAATGGTACGTTCTTCACTGGCTTTGGGTTGGGGTGTAGGTGCAATATCTACAAAGCAATCTAACAATTCTTGCACCCCAAAATTATTCAACGCTGAACCAAAAAATACAGGGTGTTGTTCACCACGCAAATACGCCTTGCGGTCGAATGGTGGATACACTTCTCGCACGAGTTCCAATTCCTCCTCAAGTGTGGCTTTGGCAGTTGCGCCAATAGAAGTTACCAAAGCAGGATCATCAAGCGATTCAATAAGGTTACTATTGCCAACGGTGGTTTTACTTTCGCCTTCAAACAACCGAACGGTACTGTTCCACAAGTTGTAAATCCCTTGAAAATCATAGCCCATGCCAATGGGGAAACTCAAGGGCACGGTAGTAAGCCCTAGTTTTTGTTCTACTTCGTCTAAAAGGTCAAAGGCATCTTTCCCCTCACGGTCTAATTTGTTGATAAATACAATAATGGGGATGTTTCGCATCCGACATACCGATACCAATTTTTCGGTTTGTTCCTCAACCCCTTTTGCCACGTCAATGACCACAATGACGCTATCTACTGCGGTTAGCGTGCGGTAGGTGTCTTCGGCAAAGTCTTTGTGTCCGGGGGTATCTAGGATGTTGATTTTTTTGTCCTTGTACAAAAACGCTAATACAGAAGTGGCTACTGAAATCCCACGTTGCCGTTCAATTTCCATAAAGTCGCTGGTTGCGGACTTTTTGATTTTGTTGGATTTTACGGCGCCGGCTTCTTGAATGGCACCCCCAAAAAGCAGTAACTTCTCGGTTAGGGTAGTTTTACCCGCATCGGGGTGTGAGATGATACCAAAAGTACGTCGGCGGCTGATTTCTTCCAAAAAACTCATGTGGGCAAAAATACCACCGTTTTGGAAAACCGCCGACGATTATGGCTATTCTTTTATAAATCGAAGGCTTTGGCTGCCTTGTTTGCTTGTTACCGAAACAAAATAGACCCCTTCAGCAAAATTTTGGACGTTGAAAGAAAGGTGGGTAGTGCCAATTCCGTCTGCCTCGTTGGCAATATGTACACGTTTTCCTAGAACATTATAAATAGTAGCCGCTTGTATGGGTTGTGTACTGCTTAGATTAAGCACCCCGCTTGTAGGGTTAGGAAAAATTGTAAACGGACTTTCTACCAATTCACCAACACTTAAGTTACTTTTATAGCAATTCGAAAAGTCGGTGGCAGTACCACCCGGAGGCGAGGTCCCTTTGTCGTTTGTAATTTTATCCTGAATGGGAGTAAACATAGAATTTGAGGTTGTAGACTTATGTGGACCTGTAGGAAGCGAGTAATGCATGATTTTTTGACTGTCAATAACATGGCTTAATCCGGCAGCATGACCCGTTTCGTGACGCACTACGGCATTAAAATCATATTCTGAAGTTGTAGTATTGCCGTCTAAATCAAAATCCCAAGTTTGACTTTGGTCAAACACATAGTCAATTTCGTAGATAGCCCCATACATATCAGCGCAGGTAAAATTTGTAGGTGTGCCTGAGCAATTTATAGGCGTAAAAGCAATTCGAGTTAATGCTTGTCCTAAAATTCCAGTTTGTACGGCATCGAACGAAATGGAATTAATGTTATCAGCAGCGGGTGTTTTTACCGTAGTTGTAGCAGTACTAATTTTAAAATCAATCCCAGATTTACAAACCATATCATCAAATCCATTTTCAAAGGAAGTAACCGCAGCAGAATTGCTCTTAAAGTCTGTGTGGTATTTAAACAAATAAGCACCGTTATCAAAGTCTCCTATAGGACTGTTGTTACTAGTAGCAGATGCTATATGGTGCAAATAGTACTCACCTTCTTTTCCTCCTTTCACACCATATTGCGTGTCTGTATTTTTTTTAGTTAAATAAGCATGCGTAACCACCAAACCCGATACTTGGTATTTTGTTCCACCAGAAGTTTCTACTTCAACATCGCCGCTACCCGCTTTTCCGGGAACTTCAACCTTGATTTGGGTGTCCGTCCAACTTACAATTTGGGTTTCCAATGCATCTTCTGTTGTAGTCCCCCCAGTATCGGCATTTTTAAACCGCACTGTTCCAATGGAAGACCCAAAACCGGAACCGTTAATGGTCAATACAGATTTATTTCCCGCTACTATTTGTGTCGGACTTATGGAGGTTATGGCAGTGGCAGCAACAGCATTTGCCTGAAGTGTCAGCTTTTTTTTTACTTCAAAATAGTTTACAGTTTTTAACTGTTTAGGTACTTGGCGGGTCAGCGAAATTAAGGTGTCGTCTAGGGTTTCGTGTTTGGAAAAGTTTTCAAAAGGGTTAATGACACTACCATTGGATTTGTCGAATCTGTAAAACCCTTGGCTAACTCCAATGGTGCGGTATAAGGGCACACTTGAAGAAAATCCCTCTAATTCTAGCGGAAAGGCTTCGGCAACAAAAACACCTGAGGCATCTTTTTCAAGGCTCAAATTGGGGTGTGCAACCATCGCCTGAAGTCCTACCGTTCCACCACGAGTTACAATGTGCAACTGCTGTGCAACACTTCCTTTATAGGATTTACTCACATCAACGGTATGAATAGTGTAAATGTTTTTCTTTCCCTTGTCCCAATAGGATTTTTTCGAAACAACTTTGCCTTCTGCAATTACTTTTGCAGCCGAAACTTGGTCTGAAAGGGGTACTTTAGCTAAAAAATGGTTTTGTGAAAACCCAAAAAAAGTGGTTAATAAAAGGAATAGAATATATATATTTTTCATGATACGTAGGATTCAGTTAATACAAATGTAAAAAAAAAGACAAATACCGCTCCAAACGGCTTTGTAGCTTTTTTGTACTTTTATTCCCACATGGAAGAACAGGTTATTTTAGTAGATACACAAGACAATCCCATAGGGTTGATGCCCAAAATGGAAGCACATGAAAAAGGGGTGTTACACCGTGCCTTTTCGGTATTTATCCTCAACGATGCTGGTGAGCTTATGTTGCAGCAACGTGCGCTGCACAAATACCATTCCCCCGGGTTGTGGACAAACACCTGTTGCAGTCATCAACGTGATGGCGAAACCAATATCGCTGCCGGTAAACGCCGTTTGAAAGAAGAAATGGGCTTTCAAGCAGAATTGCAAGAAGTTACCTCTTTTATTTACAAAGCCCCTTTTGATAACGGCCTAACCGAACACGAGTTAGATCATATTATGATTGGGCAATACAACGACGCACCCAACATTAATCCCGATGAAGTTGCCCATTGGAAATGGATGCCACTTGATGCGGTTCGTGAGGATATTAACCAACACCCTGAAAACTATACCGTTTGGTTTATCATTATCTTTGAGCAATTCTATGAGAAAATAAAATTGCTATGAATAAAGTAACCGTAAGCCGAAAGGCACACTTTAATGCGGCACATCGTCTGTACCGAAAGGATTGGTCTGATGCTCAAAACGAAGCCGTTTTTGATAAGTGCAGCAATCCGTATTTCCACGGACACAACTACGAACTTATTGTATCGGTAACCGGAGAAATTGATACCGAAACGGGTTATGTAATGGATATGAAAGTGCTTAAAGATTTGATTAAAGCCCACATCGAAGATGCCTTTGATCATAAAAACCTCAACGAACAGGTGCCCGAATTTGCTTCGCTGATTCCTACTGCCGAAAATATTTCGGTTGTGATTTGGGAAAAGTTAAGACCTTACATTGATATGAAAAACGATTTATCCATAACTTTGTATGAAACCCCCAGAAACTACGTGCAGTTTTCGGGCGCTAAATAAAATATATTCTTATGGCAACAATTCGCGATTTAAAAAAAGACATCAACCATGTATTGGGTGAGATTATTGAAATGACACTCGATTGGGAAAAAGCCCATCCCGAGGCAGACAGAAAAGCTTCTGCTGCTATTGTCGATGAAGCCATCACTGCTTACGACGCGTTTAGTGTCAAGATCAATCAGAAGGAAGTTGAGAACAAAAAAGCACACTTCCGTGCCATTCAAGATGATCTTGCCGAAAAAGGCAATGCCTTGATTGAAAAACTCAACGCGCTGTAAGTACTTTTCTAAAGGTAAGGTTGATGCGCGGACCCACATTCCGTGCGGTTTTGGCAACTTGATGTTTCCAAAAATGCTGTGTGCTGCCTTCCATTAGCAGTAAGCTACCGTGCGCTAACGCAAATTTTAAGCGTTGCGACTTGTCGGTTTTGTGTTTTAGATGAAAGTAGCGTTCAGCACCCAAACTCACCGAAGCAATTACAGGATTTTCCCCTAATTCGGGCTCGTCGTCGGCGTGCCAACCGTTGCTGTCTTTGCCATCGCGATACAGGTTAAGTAAAACCGTAGTAAAGGGCTCATCTGAAAATGATTTTAGTTTTTTTTCTATCTCAAGCAATGTGTCATTCATGGGGTTGGGTTGCATCACAATGCCCGAGTAGCCGTAGGGGTCGGTGGTGTGCCCATGCAATGAGGTCATGCGAGGTTGCGGGTAGGTTTTTCCAAAAATGGTGATGGGATCGTTGCGCCAAGGGGTAGAAGCCTGCAGCGTTTTAAAATAGGCATCCGCCTCTGTATTGCTTAAAAAATTAGGGTAATAGCGAATGACCGCATCGGGAAGTTCGGGTGCAAACACATCAAACAACGATGTCATTAGGTTTTCTTTTGTTGGTTTCGCTTTTTAATGGTTTCCTCTTTGTAGTGCAGAAAGAGTGTGTTTACAAAGCCCAAAATAAGCGCCACTCCAATGATGATGTATGCCATGGTAAAGAGCTTACCCAAATCGGTTTGCGGAGAAAAATCGCCGTAGCCAATTGTCGTGAGCGTAATCACCGAAAAGTAAAGCGAGTCCAGCCATGACCAACCCTCAATAAGGCGGTAGGCAACTGTGCCGATTGCCAAAAAAAAGTTGGTGGCAAAAATTAACGCGCGATAGGCAGGGTCGCGCCAAAACGAAAGCAGGGTACGCCAAAAAAATAGCATGGTGTGTGGTTTTGTTAAAAATAAGGAATTTTTGTTAGTTGGGATGGTCACCCTTTTCTACTTGTATAAAACTCAAGAATATGCTTTGGTATTTCCGTGTTTTTGTCCATAAAAGCATCGGGTTTTGGGTATTCGCAAATGGTTTTTACAGGAATGGTTCCTGCCCAATAGTCAAGCGATAAATCTGTTTTATTGTCGGTTGGGGGCGTATCGGCAATTTTTGCCGACGCCGTTTGAATGTCAATTTCCAACACTCTGGTGGCGTGTAACTCACTTTCGTTTGGAACTCTGCAATGTTCCCAGCGATTTGGTATAAAATGGTTTATGATACACTTTAATCCGTTTAGTTTTTCTTCATTTGATATTATATCTTTTACGGTTCCAAAAACCATTGCTGAGCGGTAATTCACCGAATGATGAAACGCAGAGCGTGTTAGTTTCATGGCATCCAAAAGCGTTACGTTTAAACATACTTCATTTGCATCCACCAACGCTTGGGTCATTCTGTTTTTGTGCGAACCGTGGAGGTAAATTTTATTCTTGCATCGCCCAAAATTAATGGGTTGCACAAAGGGTTTGCCGTTATGTACAAAGGCAATGTGACAAATCTCCGAAGCGTCTAAAATACGGTATACGATTTCTTTGTCATACGAGGCTTTTTTCGCACCTCTTTTTAGGGTATTGATAGGGGTTTTCTCAAATTTCATGGTACGTATTTGGTTACTACTAAAATAAAAAAAATCCCTCAACCACAGTTGAGGGATTTTAATTCCGTGCCCTTCGGCAAAGCTCAGGGCACTGCGTTTATCATAGGAATTAATTTACAAGATCATTAAAACCTATTCTAAATGCAACAACGAAGATTTTTCCGAAATAGCATACGCCGAGCGTAAGTGCGTTTTGCAAAGCAAAAAAGAGCATGAAGCGAAGTGTGGATGCGGTTTTGTGGAACACAAAAATTTCATTTAAAATCTTCTTGAACTTTTGGTTCGTTTTGTTTCAAGACAAAATGAACAAATCATGGATTATGAACTACATAATCTTTAACGCCCTATTTTATCATCTCAAAACTACGCTGAATAAAGGCGGTAAGCTCTTCACCCTTTAATAGCGACTGTGATAAACGCGCCAAATCCAACGATTGTTTTATCAGACGCTCTTGCTTCTTTTTGGTTTTGGTATCCAAAATCTGACTTACCAAGGGGTGATTGACATTTACCACCAACTGATACATATCTGGAAAACCACCGCCAAACATACCACCACCACCGGTTTGCTGCATTTCTTTCATACGTCGCATAAATTCGGGTTGCGTAATCATAAAGGGAGCGGCTTCGCTGTCCATGGCTTCTAGTTGAACCGTGTATTGTTCTTTAGGTACCACGGCTTCAACGAGCGGTTTTAGCGTTTCTTTTTGCGCGTCTGACAGCTTTGATACTTGCGGCTCGTCTTTGGCAATCAGCTTATCAATATGATCGGCGTCTACGCGAACAAAACCGAGTTTGTCGTCCTCTTGTTCCAGCTTTTGCAACAAGTGTCCCACGATGGGTGAGTCTAATAACAGTACCGTGTAGCCCTTGTCTTTTGCTGCCTGAATGTAGGCGTGTTGTTCCTCTACATTTGCTGCATAGAGTTGAATGAGTTTCCCTTCTTTGTCGGTTTGCGCATCTTTGGTTTGTTCCTTTAGCTCGTCAAGAGTTAGATACGTGCCATCGGTAGTAGGGAAGAGGTTAAACTTCTTTGCCTTGTCGTAAAACTTCTCCTCCGATAACATTCCGTACTCTATCACCACCTTGATATCGTTCCATTTTTGTTCTAAGTTTTCACGCTCGTTTTTGAAAATGGATTGCAGTTTGTCGGCAACTTTTTTGGTAATGTAATTGCTGATTTTTTTAACAGCGCCGTCTGCCTGAAGGTAACTTCTCGATACGTTGAGTGGAATGTCTGGCGAGTCGATTACCCCGCGCAACATGGTCAAAAACTCAGGGACAATACCCTCAACGTTATCGGTTACAAACACTTGATTTTGATAGAGTTGGATACGGTCTTTTTGAATGTTCAGCTCGTTGTTGAGCTTTGGGAAATACAAAATTCCGGTTAGTGCAAACGGATAGTCTACATTGAGGTGAATGTGAAACAACGGCTCTTCGAACTGCATCGGGTACAACTCACGATAAAATGCTTTGTAGTCCTCTTCTTTAAGATCAGCGGGCTTTTTTGTCCACGCTGGAGTGGGATTGTTGATGATGTTATCAACCGTTTCTTTGATTTCTTTTTTGTTATCGCCTTCGCCCTCTTCGCGTGTTTCTTCTCGCGTGCCAAATTTAATGGGGATAGGCATAAACTTATTGTACTTCGTAAGCAATTCACGAATGCGAGCTTCTTCCAAAAATTCGTCTGACTCGCTGTCGATGTGCAAAATAATTTCTGTACCCCGCTCCGTTTTATCGTGTTCCACAAGGGTGTATTCGGGTGAGCCGTCACAGGTCCAATGTGCAGCAGGGGCATCTTTGTGTGATTTGGTAATAATTTCGACCTGTTTGGCAACCATAAATGCGGAGTAAAACCCTAGACCAAAATGCCCGATGATTCCGCTGTCTTTTGCGCTGTCTTTGTACTGATTGATAAATTCTTCAGCACCAGAAAAAGCCACTTCATTGATGTATTTGTTGACTTCATCGGCGGTCATGCCCAGTCCTTGGTCAATCACATGAAGGGTACGCTTTTCTTTGTCAACTTTAATTTCAATTTGTGGATTGTCGTATTCCACTTTTGCTTCACCAATATTGGTAAGGTGTTTCAATTTTAGGGTTGCGTCTGTGGCGTTTGAAACCAACTCACGCAAGAAAATCTCGTGGTCGCTGTATAAGAATTTTTTAATTAAAGGGAAGATATTTTCAACCGCAACATTTATTTTTCCTGAAGACATATTTTTATTTTTATCTGTGCCCTTCAAAAAAAATACCAAACACCCAAGTATGACATCTTGACACAAAAAAATTTTGTTTAAATATTTTGTTTGTTTGTTAAACATTATTATATTTGTAGAGTAATCAGTCAACAAAATGTTGCGGAGAAAATTGCTATGAAACTCTATTGATTACACACACTCCTTTTATTGGTTTGTTTAATTTTGGTTAAGTTGTTCGAAGGTGCATCGTGGTTGTTGCACCTTCTCTTTTTATTGCCAATTTAATTTTGTTTCTTGCTGAAAAAACACTCACTATGTACAGTTCTCGAATTGCCGGCTTAGGGCATTATGTTCCCGACAATGTAGTTACCAATGACGATTTGTCTAAATTTATGGACACTAATGATGAATGGATTACGGAGCGCACCGGAATAAAAGAACGCAGACTCATTCAAAAAGATTCTGGAGAAGGTACTACAACCATGGGTGTGAAAGCTGCCGAAATGGCGTTAGAACGTGCCAGAATTTCTAAAGCGGATATCGACCTTGTTATTTTTGCTACGCTGAGTCCAGACCTCTATTTCCCTGGTTCTGGCGTGCTGTTACAGGATCAAATGGGATTAGGAACTTGTCCGGCACTTGATATTCGCAATCAGTGTTCGGGTTTTATCTATGGACTTTCCGTTGCCGACCAGTTTATCAAAACAGGGATGTACAAAAATGTGTTGCTTGTAGGGTCTGAGTATCACTCTGGGGGTATGGATTTTACCACACGTGGGCGTACCGTTTCTGTAATTTTTGGCGATGGCGCAGGTGCTGCCGTGTTGACTCGCGAAGAAGACACCACCAAAGGGATTCAATCTACACACCTTTATTCCGAAGGAAAATATGCAGAAGAGCTTGCCATTATTGGTCCAAGTACCAAACGCTGGATTCCAGAAATTGTTGCCGATTATGATGAAGACGATATGCGTTATCATCCTTACATGAACGGACAATTGGTGTTTAAAAATGCAGTGGTGCGCTTTAGTGAGGTCATTCAAGAAGCCCTACAGAAAAACGGAAAAAACACCGCTGATATTGATATGTTTATACCGCATCAAGCCAATTTGCGCATAGCGCAGTTCGTGCAAAAAAAGTTTGGACTTCGAGACGATCAAGTCTACAACAACATTATGCGCTATGGGAACACCACAGCAGCTTCGATTCCTATTGCACTTTCTGAAGCTTGGGGCGAAGGAAAAATCAAAGAAAACGACACCGTGCTATTGGCGGCTTTTGGTAGTGGATTCACTTGGGGAAGTGCCCTGATACATTGGTAGTCCAATACTAGAAATCCAGAGGAAAAGTCCTGAAATTGCCCCGTTGAGTGCCAGTACAAAAAAACCAAAATCAAAGCCAAAATGTGTTTTGCTTAGTATTACGATGTAGTAGGTGAGCATAGGAGCGACGACACAAATTAATGGTGCAAATGTGTCACGAATTTGCCGTTTGGAGCAAATGCCAAAAAGGAACAACCCCAAAAGTGGTCCGTACGTATATCCGGCAAACAATAGCAACTGCGCAATAACACTTTCATTTTTTATCAAATAGTAGAAAATAACAATGCACAGCCAGAGTACAAACGCCATAAAAAGATGCATTTTTTTGCGTTGTTGAATGCCTTTCCCTCCTTCTTTTATGCCCCATAAATCGATACTGGTACTTGTAGCCAATGATGTCATAGAACTATCGGCGCTGCTAAATGCCGCAGCAATAAGTCCTAACACAAACGTGAATGCAAACAGTTGTCCCAATCCTGATTGAGTTGCTATCTCCGGAAACAAGGTATCTCCCGATGCACTAATTCCATGGTTTTGCGCATAGGCGGTGAGGAGCACGCCTAGCACTAAGAAAAGTAAGGTTACGATAACCAAAGCTATCGTAAACCAAAACATATTTTTTTGCGCATCGCGTAGCGAGCGACAGCTTAGGTTTTTTTGCATCATTTCTTGATCGAGTCCTGTCATGGCAAAGGCGATGAGTACACCTGAAAAGAACTGTTTTACAAAATGTTGTCCACTGTTCCAATCCTCCCAGAAAAGCATTTGAGTGGTAGGCTGTGCCTGCCACCATGCCCCCAAAGAATTTACATCCAAATGCAATGCGTTCATTAGCACATAAACACCTACACCAAGCGCAACAAGCATACAAATGGTTTGAATAATATCGGTGTAAATAATGGTTTTTATCCCTGTTTTTTGGGTATACAGCCACATGCCTAGTATCGCTATGGCAGCCGTTGTCCAAAAGGGGATTTCAAGTGCGTCTAAGGCAATCCAATGCATAACTTTAAGTACCAAGAAAAGACGGAAACTTGTTCCTGTTAATCTAGATAAAACAAAAAATGAGGCGCCAGTTTTGTAGGAATACACTCCAAAGCGGTGTCGTAAATAGGTGTAAATGGTAACTACATTCCACTTGTAGTACAGGGGCAACAAGACTGTTCCAATCAACAAATAGCCGAATGCGTAGCCCAATACCATTTGCACATAACTGAGTTGGGTGTTGGCAACCCATCCAGGAACCGAAACAAAAGTAAGCCCCGAAAGCGATGCGCCAATCATGCCAAAAGCGACCAAATACCAAGGGGCATTTTTGTTGGCAGCAAAGAAGGTTGCGTTGCTGTTGCTTTTTCCTACATTTCTAGAAATGGCGTATAAAACCCCAAGGTAAATAAGGATGCAAAGTGCCAACATTGGTGCGTTCATCTATTTTTTTGGTAAAGATAACAGCTAATCTATTTATTGAAATAGTGTATTTTTGGACAATGGATTTTCCGTCGTCTTTAGTACAAAAAGCGGTTGATGAAATTGCGCAACTTCCGGGAATTGGCAGGCGTTCAGCCCTTCGATTGGTGTTGCATCTCTTGCGTCAGCCCAAAGATTTTAGCGAAAGACTTTCTTCAGCTATTGCAACATTACGCCAAGAAATACGTTATTGTTCCACATGCCACAATATTTCAGATGCTGAAATATGCAGTATTTGCGTCAATCCCCTTCGTGACGAAAGTGTTATTTGTGTGGTGGAAGATGTGCGAGACGTGATGGCAATAGAAGCAACCGGACAGTTTAAAGGACGCTACCATGTGTTGGGTGGCAAAATTGCTCCCATGGAGGGTATTGGTCCAGATCAGCTTACCATTGACGCACTTGTTAATCGTGTTGCACAGGGAAGCGTGAACGAAATCATTTTTGCATTGGGCAGCACCATGGAGGGTGACACAACGAATTACTACATTTTCAAAAAATTGAACCATTTTCCATTGACGTTTTCTGCCATTTCTCGTGGTATTGGTGTAGGCGACGAACTTGAATATGCCGATGAACTAACCCTTGGACGCAGCATCAGTCAGCGTATTCCCTTTGAAACTTCTATGAAAAGCTAGCAATGAAGTTATCGGTAGTCATTCTGAATTATAACGTAAAGTACTTTATCGACCTGTGTTTGCAGAGTGTTATGGCTGCTACAAAAAACTTGGACGCTGAAATTATTGTGGTTGACAATGCCTCCAAAGACGGTAGTGTGTCGTGGATTAAGTCTCAATTTCCACAGGTTAATCTTATTGAAAACAAAGCAAATTTAGGTTTTCCTAAAGGAAATAACATTGGCGTTTCTCAAGCCAAAGGAGAATATGTGTGTATTTTAAATCCAGATACCATTGTAGGCGAAAATACGTTTTCCGATGCGTTGCTTTTTATGGAGAAAAATAAGCAAATTTCCATTATGGGCCCTAAGCTTATCGATGGCTCTGGGCGTTTTTTAAAAGAATCAAAACGAGGCGTGCCCACCCCTTGGGTGGCATTTACAAAAGTGACGGGGTTATACAAACTAGATTCACAGCTTTTTGGGAAATATTATAATCTAAAATTGCCTGCAAATAAACCTGGAGAAACAGAGGTTTTGGTAGGTGCTTTTATGTTTATGAAAACGGAGCATTACCGTTCCCTTAACGGGTTTGATGAGGACTGCTTTATGTATTCTGATGATATTGATTTGAGCTACCGTTCATTGCAATTGGGAACCCCTAATTTTTACAACCCTAACATTAATGTTATACATTTTAAAGGGGAAAGCACACCTAAGGATTTTGCCTATCAAATGATGTTTCGAGAGGCAATGAATTATTTTTACACCAAGCATTTTCACGTGTCAAATGTGGTAAAGCTTTGGATTAAATTTGCCACAAATGCGTTTAGCTTTTTAAAACGGGTTAGAGGCTCTCGTTCGGTAAAAAAGAATAAACAGCCATATTGCTATTGGCTGATATCCAAAGATTTAAATTTGGAAATTGGGGTTAATAAAAACATTCCTTTTACACACACCTCAGGCTTGGACGATGTTTTGGCACATAAAAACACGCGAACTGAAATTATTTTTGACCCGAATACCATTTCTTTTGCCGAAAGCATTGCTTTTATGAATGCACACAAAAATGCGTTTTCGTATAAATTTTTAAGCTCAGACAAAAGTCACGCCGTGGGTAGTAATTCAAAAAATGCCAAAGGCGAAGTACTCGTGATGTCATAGCGCAAGCCGTGATTTATTTGTACTTTTGAAAAAAAAATTGGAATGCCCATTTATCAGCTTGTATTGCCCGCCATGGGCGAAAGTGTTTCCGAAGCCACCATTACCCAGTGGTTAAAAAAAGAAGGTGATGCCGTATCGGCTGATGAAGCCGTGGTTGAAGTTGCCACTGATAAGGTGGATTCTGAAGTTGCTAGCGAATATAACGGCGTAATCAAAGAGATTTTGCATCCCGTTAATGCCGTTGTTGCAGTTGATGCTCCTCTTGTGCTCATTGAAACCGATGATGCAGTTTTGCAGGATGTTTCTGTAGCCAAAACGCCTCAACCAATAGAAGAGCCTATTCCACAAGCCGAAGCAAAAACGCCAGAAACCTATATGCAACAGGCGCAAGAATTGGTAGCGCCTGTAATAGCAAATAATACCGAGGACAAACGTTTTTATTCACCGTTGGTGAAAAACATTGCAAAACAAGAACAGATTTCTGAAAATGAATTGGCAACCATTCCAGGAACGGGCAAAGACGGTAGGGTAACCAAAAGTGATATTTTGGTATATGTAAGCAATAGGACTGCGCAGCCCAATATTCCGACTTCACAACACGTTGCGCCTCAACCAAAAACAGCACCGCCCATTTTGAAAGGTATTGAAGATGCCGTTGTGCCCATGACACGAATGGAGCAAATGATTTCGGAACACATGACGCGCAGCCTGCAAACTTCGGCACACGTACAGTCGTTTATCGAAATTGATGTAACCAAACTGTGGAAATGGCGCGAAAAAGTAAAACAAGATTTTGTAAAGCAGCATGGGGTAAAACTGACGTTTACGCCTATTTTTTTACAGCTTGTAGCGCAAATTTTACCCGAATTCCCTTTGTTGAACAGTTCCTTAGACGGCATAAATATTATTAAGAAGAAAGATATTAATCTGGGTATGGCAACAGCCCTACCCGACGGAAATTTAATTGTTCCTGTAATTAAACAAGCCAATTCACTCAACCTGGTGGGACTTGCTAAAAAGGTGCATGAATTGGCAACAAATGCCAGAAACAATGCCCTGAATCCCGATGATGTTCAAGGGGGTACTTACACCGTTACGAACGTGGGGATGTTTGGTAGCCTTACGGGAACTCCGATTATCAACCAACCACAGCTAGCCATACTAGCCCTTGGGGCTATTCGAAAAGTGCCTGCCGTTTTGGAAACCGAACACGGCGATGTGATTGCAGTTCGCCAACAAATGGTGGTGTCACACAGCTACGACCATCGCGTTATCAATGGCGCCATGGGGGGGATGTTCTTACTCCGCCTGAAAGAACGCATCGAAAATTGGGATGATAAACAAACGATTTAATATGGAACTCTCGCTCACCCGTCCAATTTGTTTTTTTGATTTGGAAACCACAGGTGTAAATGTGGCAAAAGATCGCATTGTGGAAATTTCTATTCTCAAGGTGCTCCCTAACGGAAACAAAGAAGCTAAAACATGGCTTGTAAATCCCGAAATGCCCATTCCGCCTGAAACCACTGCTGTGCATGGTATTACAGATGAAAAGGTGGCAAACGAACCCACGTTCAAACAGTTGAGCAAGCAAATTTATGAGATGATTAGAGGCTCAGATTTGGCGGGATTTAATTCGGATAGATTTGACATTCCGCTACTTGCCGAAGAAATGTTGCGTGCCGACATTGATGTGGATTTTAAAAAGCAGCTCACCGTAGATGTGCAAACCATTTTCCACAAAATGGAGAAACGAAATTTAAGTGCTGCCTATAAGTTCTACTGCGGAAAAAACCTTGAAAATGCACATAGTGCAGCGGCAGACACAACCGCAACCTATGAAGTGCTAAAGGCGCAGATTGAAAAATACGATGACCTTGAAAACGATGTGGCGAAGCTTAGTGCATTTTCCACACGACGCAAAAGCATTGATTTTGCTGGATTTATTTTGGCGGATACCGATGGCGACCCTTCGTTTAGTTTTGGTAAACACAAAGGCAGAAAAGTAGTAGAGGTTCTGCAGCGCGAACCGGGCTATTTTAGTTGGCTGTTGGATGCCGATTTTCCGTTATATACCAAAAAAGTACTCACTGCCATTCGATTAGAAACCTTGAACGGGACTTCATGAAAATCATTTGCATTGGCAGAAATTACGCCGACCATATTGCCGAATTAGCAAACGAGCGTCCTGAAGAACCGGTGATTTTTATTAAACCTGATACTGCCGTTGCACAATCCAATCTCCCCTTTTTTATTCCTGAATTTTCCAACGAAGTGCACTATGAAGTGGAGGTGTTGGTGAAAATTAATCGTATTGGAAAACACATTCAGTCCAAATTTGCGCATAAGTATTACAACGAAATTGGACTTGGTGTTGATTTCACTGCACGTGATGTCCAGCAAAAACTAAAGTCTAAAGGACTGCCGTGGGAAAAAGCCAAAGCTTTTGACGGCTCGGCTTTTGTAGGGAAGTGGTTCGATAAAGCTTCGCTAGGCGATTTAAGGAAACTTCCCTTTGCCCTTCACAAAAACGGAGAGGTGGTACAAGCGGCAGATACCAGTCTAATGCTTTGGAGTATTGATGAGATTATTGCGCATATATCTCAATATTTTACGCTTAAAATTGGGGATATTCTCTTTACGGGGACGCCCGCCGGCGTGGGAGCGGTGGTGAAAAACGACCGTTTTGAAGGCTATTTAAATAGTCAAAAAGCCTTTTCATTAATCGTAAAGTAAATGCGAGCAGATATCATAACTATTGGTGATGAAATCCTAATCGGGCAGGTTGTTGATACAAACTCCGCTTTTTTAGGAAAAGCATTGAATAAAATCGGTGTGGAGGTACGGCAAATTCGCTCCATTTCGGACAATAAAACGGCTATTCTCGATGCGTTTAGTGCTGCGCAAAATCAAGTGGACTTGGTGGTAATAACGGGTGGGTTGGGACCTACAAAAGATGATATTACCAAACACACGCTTTGCGAATATTTTGAAGACGAATTGCAATTCTATCCCGATGTGATGGCGCATATCGAGGAGTTGTTTCGCAAGTATGTCAAAGCTCCTGTCAACGATTTGAATAGGGGACAAGCAATGTTGCCCTCAACCTGTACACAACTCTTCAATGCACATGGTACGGCTATGGGCATGTGGATGCAAAAAGAAAACACCGTTTTTGTGTCACTTCCGGGTGTGCCCTTTGAGATGAAGCATTTGGTGCACGAACACCTTATTCCACGTGTAAAAAAGAACTTTTCGCTACCTGCATTGGTGCATAAAACCATGATGACCTACGGCTTGGGCGAAAGCATTATTGCAGAAAAAATTGAGGACTGGGAAGCCTCACTTCCGTCACATATCAAACTGGCGTATTTACCCAATTTGGGACGTGTGCGTTTGCGGCTTTCTGCCAAAGGAACCGATGAAGCTACTTTGCAAAACGAAATAGATGTGTTGTTTGATGCGCTTTACCCGCTTATTGGCGATCACATTACTGGTTTTGAATCTGAAGAACCCATTGAGCAACAAATTGGAAACGCCTTGGTGCATAAGGGTTGGATGCTTGCCACTGCCGAAAGCTGCACTGGTGGCACCTTGGCTTCGTTGTTTACACAGCATGCGGGTGCCTCAGCGTATTTTAAAGGGTCAGTGGTGGCTTATGCCACCGAACTAAAAATACGTCTTTTGGGTGTTGCTGAAGAGCTTATTTCGGAACACTCTGTAGTGAGCGAACCTGTTGCCCTTACTATGGCAAAAGGGGTGTTGCACCAAACGGGCGCGGAGGTTGCTGTGGCTACTACTGGGAATTTTGGTCCCTCTAAAGGCGACGCCGACGCTGAAATTGGCACGGTGGTCATTGCCATCATCACTCCTGAGATTGAAAGGGTAGAAACCTTTTGCTTTGGAAAACACCGCGAGCGGAATCTGCGAAAGACATTAAACAAAGCCTTGGAGTTGCTGCTTAAGACACTTGGTTAAGTAAATAGTCGAGAAGTTAATAGTTGATAGTATTGCCCCCATTTCCCTTTTAACTGATAACCAATAACCATTAACTTTTCTTGTTGGTTAATAGTCGAGAAGTTAATAGTATTGCTCAATTTCCCTTTTAACTAATAACCATTAACTATTGCCTATTCCCTAATTCTTACATTCGTAATTCATAATTATTTAATCGAGCAGCAATTTTTTCTGTGTTTTTCTGGGGAACTTCATAGTAGGTTTATGTTTATGCAATAAATTTATGAATATTCTTTGTAACTCCCTTAAAAAGATTAAATTTGCAGCCTGTTAAAAAAGAAGTCATGTCGAAAGTATGTGAATTAACGGGCAAAAAAGCGATGGTTGGGAACAACGTGTCGCATGCCATGAACAAAACCAAGCGTAAGTTTGGCGCAAACCTTATCAAGAAGCGTTTTTATCTTGTAGAGGAAGATAAGTGGATTACCCTTAAACTATCGACTTCGGCGCTTAAAACCATCAATAAAAAAGGACTTTCAGCGGTGATTAAAGAAGCCCGCGCACAAGGTCTGATTAAATAATTAGGTTATGGCTAAGAAAGGAAATCGCGTACAAGTTATTTTGGAATGCACCGAGCATAAAGACTCAGGGATGGCGGGAACTTCTCGTTACATCACAACAAAGAACAAAAAAAATACGCCAGACAGAATTGAAATCAAGAAATTCAATCCGATTTTAAAGCGTATGACCGTACACAAAGAAATTAAGTAATCATGGCAAAGAAAACGGTAGCAACCTTACAAACGAAATCTAAGCGTCTTACGAAAGCCATTAAAATGGTGCGTAGCGATAAATCAGGCGCATATACTTTTGTAGAAACCATTTTGGAACCTGAATTGGTGAACGATTGGTTGGCAAAAAAGTAAATCTAATTTTAGTACAATGTAGAAAAGCCACTTTTTGTGGCTTTTTTTGTAGCCAAAACGTACCTTTAACACATGGGATTATTTAGCAAGTCTAAAGAAAAACTACAAGCGGGTTTGTCTGCCACCAAAAGCGCCTGGACCCAACGCCTAAAGAAGGCAGTATTGGGACGCAGCTCAGTAGATGCCGATTTTATTGAGGAATTGGAGGAGGTGCTGCTCATGTCGGATGTGGGTGTTAGCACCACGCAAAAAATTATTGAACGCCTTGAAAATCGGGTGGCTAAAGACAAATATCTCAATGTTTCGGAGTTGGACAAACTCCTTTATGACGAGATGGTTGATTTGCTGACCACAGCAGAAACCAACGAAAAAAGAACTACGAGTGAACTTCATGTGGTATTAGTAGTGGGCGTAAACGGTGCTGGCAAAACCACAACTATTGGAAAGCTGGCGCATCGCTACAAAAACGAGGGAAAAAAAGTAATGTTGGCTGCTGCCGATACGTTTCGGGCGGGTGCTGTGGCACAGTTGCGCTTATGGTCGGAGCGCGTTGCTGTTCCCTTGGTGGAACTTAAAGAAGGCAGCGACCCTGCATCGGTCGCTTATACCGCCCTGGAGCGCGCCAAAAAAGAACAGACAGATGTGTTGCTTATCGACACCGCCGGAAGGTTGCATAATAACACCAACCTTATGCAAGAATTGGCGAAAATTCAGCGCGTCATTCAAAAGGTAATTCCAGATGCCCCTCATGAGGTCTTATTAGTTTTGGACGGAGGAACCGGGCAAAATGCCTTTATGCAAGCCAAATTGTTTGCCGAAGCTACTGCGGTTTCGGGGCTTATATTGACCAAACTTGATGGCACTGCCAAAGGCGGTGTAGTTATTGGAATTTCCGATGAACTCGAAGTGCCCATCAAATTTATTGGGGTTGGCGAGGGCCTAGAAGACCTGCTTCTTTTTGATGCTAAGGAATTTTTAGATTCGCTTTTTGGCGATAGGTAAAGACTAAGTATATGCGAACAAAATCCACAAAAAAGAATAAAATCAACGTTGTTACCCTGGGGTGTTCAAAGAATATTTATGATTCCGAGGTGCTTATGGGACAACTCAAAGCGAGTAACAAGGAAGTGGTTCACGAACAGCAAGGCAATATAGTGGTGGTGAATACGTGCGGATTTATTGACAATGCCAAAGAGGAATCCATCAATACCATTTTGAATTTTGCCGAACAAAAGGAGCAAGGTCTTATCGATAAATTGTTTGTAACTGGTTGTTTGAGTGAGCGTTACAGACCTGAGTTGGAAGCTGAAATTCCTAATGTAGACAATTATTTTGGCACTACCGATTTGCCACTATTGCTTAAAGCTTTGGGTGCAGATTACCGCCATGAGTTGTTAGGCGAACGTCTTACGACAACACCTAAAAACTATGCTTACCTCAAAATTTCAGAGGGTTGTGACCGCCCGTGTTCGTTTTGTGCCATTCCGCTGATGCGAGGGACACACCGCTCAAAACCGATTGAGGAATTAGTCAAGGAAGCCACAGGTCTTGCCAAAAAAGGGGTAAAGGAGTTGATTATTATCGCGCAAGATTCCACTTACTACGGATTGGACTTGTACAAAAAACGCCGATTGGCAGATTTGCTCAAAGCCTTGGCACAGGTGGAGGGGATTGTTTGGATTCGTTTGCATTACGCCTTTCCAACAGGATTTCCCGAAGATGTATTAGATGTAATAGCTACAGAACCCAAAGTGTGTTCCTATATCGATATTCCTTTACAGCACATTTCTGACCCTATTTTGCGTTCCATGCGCCGTGGAACTACACAAGAAAAAACGACAGCGCTACTCAAGAACTTCAGAACAACAGTGCCCAACATGGCTATTCGTACTTCGCTTATTTTGGGGTATCCGGGCGAGACGGAAGAGGATTTTGAATTGCTTAAATCTTGGGTGCAAGAAATGCGTTTTGAGCGGTTGGGGTGTTTTCAGTATAGTCATGAGGAAAATACACACGCGCATGCCTTGGAAGACGATGTTCCAGCTGAGGTAAAGCAGGCTAGAGTAAACGAACTTATGGAACTGCAGGCACAGATTTCTTGGGAGAAAAATCAAGCCTTGATCGGCAAAACCCTAAAATGCGTGATTGACAGAAAAGAAGGAAATTTCTTTGTTGGACGCACCGAGTTTGATTCCCCCGACGTAGACAACGAAGTGTGGGTTGATGCTCGTGAGCACTACCTAAAAGTGGGTGACTTTGCAGATTTAACCATAACGGCAGCGCAAGATTTTGACCTACAAGCGGTTCCTGCAAAAGCCTAGTTTGTTGTCTTAGCCACTTAATTTCTCACATTAACTACTTTTGTTGCGTGAACATTGTTGAAAATTTAGGGATTCATTCGGGTGTATTTACACCTTTGATACAGCGTTTGTTGCAATCTGACGCATCCCTTGAAGCGTTTCATAATGGGGTGTTAAATCCGACTAAAGCAAAAGAACTTGCAAAAAAGCGCGCGGTCAGGTTTTCTGAAAAACAACGAAAGGTTTTGGTTGACGCTGTCAAAAATCAATACCAAAATATTGCCACAACCGATGCGGTTGCTGCCAACATAAAGGCTTTGGCAAAGCCAAATGCGGTAACGCTAACTACCGGGCATCAGCTTAATATTTTTACGGGACCCTTGTTTTTTTGGTACAAGATTTTGGATGCAATAAATATTGCCGAACAGCTTCAAAAAGTGGATGCTACGCATCACTATGTGCCTGTATTTTGGATGGCTTCTGAAGACCATGATTTGGATGAAATCAATCACTTTTTTTTAGGCGAACAAAAAGTGCATTGGAATGCTTGTGCCATGGGTGCAGTAGGGCGAATGCCAACTGAAAATTTTCAAGAAGTATATGACAAGCTAAAGCCCATTTGGGGAGACACTCCAACAGGAAACGCGCTATTGGAGTTATTTGCTTCCTGTTATGTTGAGGAACAAAATTTAGCCAATGCTACCCGTAAATTGGTAGATCAATTGTTTGGAAAGTACGGCTTGGTGATTATTGATGGAGATTCCCCTGAACTGAAATCACTTTTTGCACCAATCATCAAAAAAGAGCTGACCGAAAAAACCACCTTTACTGCGGTTTCTATCGCCAACAAAGCCCTCTCAAAAACGATTGAGAAGTACACACCTCAGGTAAATCCCAGAGAAATCAACCTTTTTTATTTGCTGGATAACAAGCGGCTAAGACTTGTTGAATCGGAAGACGGATTTGCCACTGCTGATGGGAAACACCAATGGAAAGCATCTGAAATAGTAGATGAGGTGGATGAACATCCTGAGCGCTTTTCGCCCAACGCGCTAATGCGTCCGCTGTATCAAGAATCCATATTGCCTAACATTGCTTATGTGGGCGGTGGGGGTGAATTGGCGTATTGGCTGCAACTTAAAAGTACATTTGAGGCATTTGGTGTTTCCTATCCGTTATTACAACACCGTTCCGCTGTGTTGCTGATGCGAGAAAAACAGCTAAAAAAATGTCTCAAATTGGCGTTGCCACTGCAAGACTTATTTTTGCCAAAGGCATCATTTATCAACAAAAGGGTGCGTCAAATTAGCGATATTGATATTGATTTCTCTTCTCAACGTGAAGTGCTGGAAGCTCAATTTAACTTCTTACGTGAATTGGCGGAACAAACCGACAAATCCTTTTTGGGAGCCGTAGATGCCCAAGAAAAAAAGCAGCTTAAAGGATTAAATACCCTTGAGAAACGTCTTTTAAAAGCACAGCGTATCAAACTACAAGATCAAATCATTCGCATAACCGATATTCAAAACGAACTTTTTCCAAACGGGAAATTGCAAGAGCGCACAGCTCATTTTTCTGAATTTTTAGACGGACAGGAGCTATCTGGCTTTACACAGCACCTTAAAGACACCCTCGCTAAATGCCCCTCTGGACTGAATATTGTGCAATACTAATCTGTTATTTTAGTGTTAAAAACTAATGTTAAGGCAATAACCGACACCAAACTTTAGTTGTATTTTTGCATATGCAAAACAAAGTACTCATCCTTGATTTTGGCTCGCAATACACGCAGTTGATTGCCCGCCGTGTTCGAGAACTCTCTATTTTTTGTGAAATCCATCCGTTTCACAGTATTCCTGAAGATATTAAAACGTTTAAGGCCGTAATCCTTTCAGGTTCGCCCTATTCGGTACGTGCCGAAGATGCTCCGCATCCCGATTTAAGTGCTATCAGAACTAAAATTCCTTTGTTGGGCGTGTGTTATGGTGCACAATATCTGGCACATTTTAACGGTGGTGAAGTGGCACCGTCGAATACACGAGAGTACGGACGTGCACGCTTGGCTAAGGTTGAAGCTCACCCGTTTTTGCATCAAATTCCGCTTGACTCACAAGTGTGGATGAGCCATAGCGATACCATAAAAAAATTACCCGGCCATGCCACGCAATTAGCCTCTACCAAAGACGTTGCTAACGCAGCCTATGTGATGGACAACGACATGACTTTTGGGATTCAATTTCACCCTGAAGTATATCATTCTACGGATGGTAAGCAACTGCTGCAAAACTTTTTGGTAGACATAGCAGGAATTACTCCCGATTGGACTTCTGATGCTTTTGTGGATACTACTGTTGCAAATTTAAAAGAGCAATTGGGCGATGATAAAGTCATTTTAGGCTTGAGTGGAGGTGTAGATTCGTCAGTGGCTGCCATATTGTTGCACAAAGCTATTGGGGCAAACTTGCATTGCATTTTCGTCAATAACGGATTGTTGCGCAAAAATGAATTTTCAGATGTTCTCGCCCAATACGAGCACATGGGGCTCAACGTAAAGGGTGTAGATGCATCAGCACAGTTTTTAAGTGAGTTGGCGGGCGTAAGCGATCCCGAAACCAAGCGCAAGATTATTGGACGTGTTTTTATAGATGTCTTTGATGACGAAGCACACAAAGTGGAAGGTGCCAAATGGCTCGCGCAGGGAACCATTTATCCTGATGTTATTGAATCGGTTTCGGTGAACGGTCCTTCTGCAACCATAAAGTCGCACCACAATGTGGGTGGACTTCCTGATTTTATGAAGTTAAAAGTAGTGGAACCCCTAAACATGCTATTCAAGGACGAAGTACGTAGGGTAGGTGCAAGTATGAATATGCCCAAGGAAATTTTGGGACGCCATCCTTTCCCAGGTCCGGGACTTGCCATTCGTATTTTGGGAGATATTACCGCCGAATACGTAAAGATGCTTCAGGAGGCAGATGCGATTTTTGTTCAAGGGTTGCGTGACCACGGGCTGTATGACGATGTTTGGCAAGCGGGTGTAATGCTCTTGCCAGTACAATCGGTAGGGGTGATGGGCGATGAGCGTACCTATGAGAAGTGTGTTGCCCTTCGCGCAGTAACCTCCACAGACGGAATGACGGCAGATTGGGTACATTTGCCTTATGAGTTTTTACAAGAAATTTCAAACCAAATCATTAATCGTGTCCCAGGAATTAACCGTGTGGTCTATGATATCAGTTCAAAACCCCCTGCTACGATTGAGTGGGAGTAAGTTTTTTATCGTAATTGCTGTGATGCTGTGCAGTTTTTTTGGATTTTCCCAAGAAGTTGAGGTGTCACATTTTATTGTGCATAAGGTAAAAAAGAAGGAAACCTTAGCTGCCATTGCATCGCGTTACGATATCACCCCCGAGCAAATTATTGCGCACAATCCCTATGCGAAAAAAGGCATCCGAAAACGAGATAAACTCAAAATCCCACGCTATAAAAAAACGGTACAATTGCCCGAGCCTAAAAAAGGGGCGAAACATATCGTGCAGCCCAAAGAAACCCTTTGGCGTATTGCCTATACCTACGGGATTTCGATTGACTCCTTACGTGCGCTTAATCCACAACTAAAAGACACGCTTTCTGTTGGGGCAATCCTTAATGTTCCCGAGAAAACCGCTGAAGAACAAGCTGCACAGTTTAGTTATTACACGGTACAGCCAAGAGAAGGGTTTTATCGATTGGAACAAAAGCTAGGGCTGACCAGAGCACAATTGGAAGCCTTGAACCCCGAACTTTTAAGTGTTGATTTGCAAGTGGGTATGGTGCTTAAAATTCCAAAAATTCAAGCCGACACTCTAGTTCAACAAAAGGATCCACTGACAAAGCCCAGTTTTTGGGACAGTACTTTTGTTACGCCTGTTGTGCGCATTGCTTTGATGGCGCCCTTTCGTCTTTCTCGTATCGAATTGGATTCCGTTTTGCAGACCCAAAAAACACTTAGCGAACGCAATCTCACTACGGTTGCTCTCGATTTTTATGCGGGTATGCTTCATGCAGCCGACAGCCTAAATAGCGCAGGGTTGAGTGTAGAACTATCGGTTTTTGACACAGAAAATCAACGGTATATCGTAGAGCAACTGCTCAACCAACACGATTTTTCTAAGTTTGATGCCGTGATTGGACCCTTTACTCCCGATAATGTGAGCAGGGTAGCACAAGCCCTTACGTTTTTCAACATCCCCGTTATATCTCCCTTAACAACACGGAAATATCAGCAGTACAAGACTTCTTTTAATACGATTCCTAGCAGAGAAACCTTGAATCAGCGGATTTCTGAATACATCGATTCATTGGATGCAGTCACAGAAAATCCGTGTATCCTTATCATAGCAGATGAAAAAAATCAAAAAACAGCATTAAAACTTCGACGACAATTCCCCTTGGCAGAGGTATTGCGACCCGATGAAAACTTTGGTTTTGTAAAGCCCGAGGATGTAGACTCATTGCTGACCCCCACGCGCCCCAATTGGGTGTTTTTGGAATCTGAAGATTTGAATTTGGTTACCAGTATGACTTCTATGCTCAACGCACAACAACGTGAAGATCGCCAAGTGCAATTGTTTACACACTATCGAGCTGCTACTTATGACGATCCTAATGTTTCGCAGGAACACTTGGGAAATTTACGCTTTACCTACCCCAGTTACTTCCATGAAAAAAGAGATAGCATACGCGTAACCTTTGATGAGGGATATAAAAAGCGATTTGGGAAAATACCAAACCGCACGGCACTGAAAGGCTTTGATGTGATGATTGATATTGCCTTGCGCATCGCTGTAAAACGTAGTCTTATGCAAGGGCTTTCTTTGGGGTTAGGAGAGCAACTCCAACACCGATTTGAATATAACCCCGCAGCCGGAGGGGGATATCAAAATACGGCGACCTATACCATTCAACATCAAGGTTTTGAAACCATTGAAGTAAAACCACCGAGCATTGTACTGGATTCGCTACCCGATAGGTAGTTTATTCTTTGTATTTTTGCCACTTTAATTGCAATCAAGCTATGCCTGAAACCAAATACGTTTTTGTTACCGGAGGAGTTACATCATCACTTGGGAAGGGCATCATTTCCGCGTCGTTGGCTAAATTACTTCAAGCGCGTGGGCTCAAAACCACTATTCAGAAGTTTGACCCTTATATTAATGTTGATCCGGGAACCCTAAACCCCTATGAACATGGGGAGTGTTTTGTTACCGATGATGGTGCTGAAACTGACCTTGATTTGGGACACTACGAGCGTTTCCTAAACGTGCGAACCTCACAAGCCAATAATGTAACTACGGGGCGTATTTACCAAAGTGTGATTGATAAAGAACGTCGTGGAGCGTTTTTGGGCAAGACGGTACAGGTTATTCCGCACATTACCAACGAAATTAAGGAGCGCATGCAACTGCTGGGCTCTACAGGAGAATACGATGTGGTTATTACCGAAATTGGCGGTACTGTTGGTGACATTGAATCCCTGCCCTACATTGAGGCGGTACGCCAATTGCGTTGGGAATTGGGTCGTGAAAACTGTATTGTGATTCATTTGACACTGGTGCCGTATTTGTCAGCAGCAGCTGAACTCAAAACAAAGCCTACCCAACACTCTGTAAAAACACTTATGGAAAGCGGAATTAATGCCGATGTTTTGGTGTGTCGAACAGAACATGAACTTTCGGACGATATCCGTAACAAGCTTGCGCTTTTCTGTAACGTAAAACGCGAAGCGGTTATCCAGTCTATTGACGCAGATACCATTTACGATGTGCCCTTACTCATGCTAGAGGAAGGCTTAGACCGGGTGGTGCTTGACTTGTTGTCTTTGCCTGATAATTTGGAACCCGATCTAACACAATGGAAAGCCTTTTTGTCACGTCATAAAAACCCTAAACAACACATTCGTATAGGGTTGGTTGGGAAATACGTCGAATTACAGGATTCCTATAAATCTATTTTAGAGGCGTTTATTCATGCTGGTGCTGCTAACGAAGTTAAGGTTGAGGTAGTTTCGATTCACTCCGAAGAATTAACCCCCGAAAGTTGTGGAGAAGTACTTGACCAACTTCATGGATTGCTTGTAGCTCCTGGCTTTGGTTCTAGGGGTATTGAAGGAAAAATCAATGCCATTCAATATGTTCGAGAAAACAATATCCCGTTTTTTGGGATTTGTTTGGGGATGCAAATGGCAGTTATTGAATATGCTCGTAATGTTTTGGGGCTAAAAGATGCCAACTCTACCGAAATGGATGAAAACACGCCACATCCGGTGATTAGCCTTATGGATGAGCAAAAAGAAGTAGAAAACAAAGGGGGCACAATGCGTCTTGGTGCTTGGGATTGTACGCTTTCTCCAAACAGCCGTGTGCGTGAAATATACCAATCAGATGCAATCAGTGAGCGCCATCGTCATCGCTATGAGCTTAATAATTCATATTTGGAGGCATTAACAGATCGAGGACTAAAAGCTACCGGAATAAATCCCGATACTGGACTTGCTGAAATTGTAGAAATTGAAGCCCACCCTTGGTTTGTAGCCGTCCAATATCACCCCGAATACAAGAGTACAGTATTAAATCCCCATCCGCTATTTTCCGCTTTTGTGCGGGCATGTAGCCAAAATGCAAAAACGAAATAATTACGCATGGAAGAACGTCGTATAGACCCCTTACAAATCATAGGAATGGTACTCATTTTTGGGATTTTCACCTGGATGATGTACACCCAATCTGCCGAAGATTTGGCACAAGTAGATACCCAAAAAGCACAAACTGCAGAAGCTACTCAAACGGTTGAAATTCCTGCTGCTGAAATTACAGTTGAAGTGCCTACAGCCATCCCTACAGAGGCGGTTGCCAAAGAAACCATCACTTTTTCAAATGAGGTGCTCACGTTGGGAGTTTCTACAAAAGGCGGTTTTATGGAGCAAGTGTTGCTCAATGGGGAAGTAAATTATCTAAAGGAGGATTTATACCTAATAAACAACGAAAGTAATGCCTTAAATATCGCATTTACCACGGCTTCGGGACAATTGTTGCAAACCAAGTTTTTGATGTTTTCGCCAAGTCTTTCCGAAAACGAAAGCGGTCAGCAATTACGCCTTCGCTCCACCATAGATGAAAACGCTTTTATTGAGTTTGTGTATACGCTGCCAAAATCGGGATATCGCTTTGGTTTTGAGGTTGTCGCGGAAGGAATTGAAAATACCTTAGACACTGCTATTCCTGCCACATTCTCATGGACTATGGACGGGTTTCGTCAAGCGAAAAGCGCACAATACGAAAACCGTTATACGCAGCTGGCATACCGTCATGAAAACGACAAATACAGTACACTTTCAGCTACTGGTGATGACGATGAAAAAGAGAAAAACGTGGAATGGGTGTCTTACCGCCAACACTTTTTTAGCAGCATTCTTATTCCAGAACAACCTTTTGAACAAGCAAGTTTAGTATCTGTATCCAAAACAGAAGAAGATGTGGAAGCATCGGCCTATTTGAAAGGATTTTCTACCGAAACCACTTTGCCGTATCAGCGCAACCGTTTCCAAGCCAATTTTGATTGGTATATGGGGCCTACCGATTATGCCATATTAAAGAATTATGATGAAAATCTTTACGAGAGTATTTCGTTTGGTTGGGGACTTATTGGGTGGATAAACCGCTCCGTTTTCTATCCGCTTTTTGGTTCGCTTACGAGCTTAGTACCACACGGGATTGCCATTATTTTACTCACTATTATCGTGCGTTTGGTGTTGTCTCCTGTGTTGTATAAATCCTATGTTTCTCAGGCGAAAATGCGCGTGCTTAGACCTGAAATTACTGCCTTGAACGAAAAGTATAAAAACGATGCCACCAAGCGTCAGCAAGAAACCATGAAGTTGTATACAAAAGCAGGGGCGAGCCCACTTGCGGGTTGTATTCCTGCGCTACTACAAATGCCGGTTTTCTTTGCACTGTTCTACTTTTTTCCTATAGCCTATGAACTGCGGGGTAAATCGTTTTTGTGGGCAGATGATTTATCTTCTTATGACGTTATTGCCGAGCTGCCGTTTAGTATTCCTTTTTATGGAGATCACATTAGTTTGTTCCCTCTGCTAGCTTCTGTTGCTATATTTTTCTATACCCGCATGACTACGGGACAGCAAATGCAACCCACACAACCCGGCATGCCCAACATGAAATTTATCATGTACCTCATGCCCGTAATGATGTTGTTTTTCTTTAACAATTACGCGAGTGGATTTAGTTTGTATTATGTGGTTTCGAATTTGTTAATGATTGCCATTATGGTGGTTGTTAAGAACGTTATCATCGACCAAGATAAAATTCACGCACAGATAGAGGAAAACAAAAAGAAACCTAAAAAGCAAAACCGCTTTCAGCGCAAAATGGCTGAAATGATGGAAGAAGCCGAGCGTCAGAAAAAACTTCGTAAATAAGTTAAAAGGGCACGTCCATACTTTGAGGGTGTGTGGTTATTAACTTCCTTACCTTTGTGCCATGCAAGGAAAACGAGTTGTTGTTGGACTTTCAGGAGGCGTAGACTCTAGCGTAGCAGCCTATTTGCTGCAACAACAGGGCTATGAGGTCATTGCCTTGTTTATGAAGAACTGGCACGACGACTCTGTAACGCTATCTGACGAATGCCCTTGGTTGGAAGATAGTAACGATGCCATGCTTGTGGCAGAAAAATTAGGCATTCCGTTTCAAACCGTAGACCTTAGCGAGCAGTACAAAGCCCGAATTGTGAACTATATGTTTTCGGAATATCAGCGTGGACGCACACCAAACCCCGATGTGCTTTGCAATCGAGAAATAAAATTCGATGTGTTTTTGGATATCGCACTTTCTTTGGGTGCAGATTTTGTTGCTACGGGGCATTATTGCCAAAAAGATACCGTTACTGAGCCTGCCTCGACGGCAGACGAGCCTGCCGTGGATGCTGAGCTTGCCGAAGCACCCATTTACCGCCTTCTTGCCGGCGCAGACGCCAACAAAGACCAATCCTATTTTTTGTGTCAGTTAAGTCAAGCGCAGTTATCAAAAACCCTATTTCCCATTGGCGGATTGCAAAAAAGTGAGGTGCGCAAAATTGCAGCGGAGCAAGGGCTTATTACTGCTGAAAAACGCGACTCCCAAGGGTTGTGCTTTATTGGAAAAGTAAGCCTTCCCGATTTTTTACAGCAAAAATTGGCAGTGAAAAAGGGAACGATTATTCAAGTGCCCGATACCCACCCTATGTACGCCCAACCCCGTAAAGAAACCCCTGAGGGTTTGGCAAAAAAATACACCTACATACAAACAGACGGCAAAGAAGTGGGTACACACAATGGAGCTCATTTTTTTACGGTTGGACAGCGTAAGGGTTTAGCTGTGGGCGGAACGGTTGAGCCGCTATTTGTATTGGCTACTGATGTGGAAACAAATATCATCTATGTGGGCGAGGGGAAAAATCACCCAGGGTTATACCGTCGTGCACTATGGATAGCACAAGAAGATGTACATTGGATACGCCCTAATTTGGCCACCGAAAATCCCATGCAAGTATTGGCGCGCATTCGTTACCGTCAACCGTTGTCAAAAGCGACATTGCATCCTGCCGAAAAAGGTATTTTTTTGGTGTTTGATGTGCCGCAATCTGCAATTGCTGCAGGGCAGTTTGCTGCATGGTATTTGGACAATGAATGTATTGGATCGGGGGTAATAGGGTAGTGCAGGCTAATCTTGCTTAAAAACCTCCATTGATGTTAATTTTCCACCTCCTCTTTTTTCGCTACCAGCAGCAATATATATAGCATCTTGATGTAAAATTGCACCTGTTCCGTGACGCCCCACAACCATCGGTGATAGGGTTTCCCAAGTGTAGCTTTCCAAATCTAAGCATTGGGTCTGATTGTGTGCTGTTTGTTGGTCGCTTTCTCCACCAAAATACACGAGTCTGTTTTCAAGGTGAATTACAGCACCTGCCGCGGTAGGTATGGGCAACGGATTTTTCATAGTATACCAATTATTGGTTTCAAAATCGTAATAATCAACTTCTGCTATGGTAGCCTTAAAAAAAGCACTAAAACTATCTGGGGAGTGTACACTGGTGTTTCTACCCCCAATACAATACAATTTATCCTTAACTGTTATGGCAGAAAAATGATCCCTAATATGCGGGGCATCGGTTAATGTTTCCCATTTTTGTGTGGCAATGTCAAAACAATCAAAATAGTTTGTGGTTCCGCTGGTATGTCCAAATTTGATGCCGCCGACCAAATAAATTTTATCCTTGTATAAAACTGCCCCTGCGCCCCCTCTTCGTCTGTTTCTCGGTATTTCTGTCCCTTTTTCCCATTTGTCTTTTTTGGGGTAGTATTTCCAAATGTTTGCCAAGGGCTGTTCTTTTGGATAGCGTCCTGTCATGCCGCCAACAACGTAAATGACGTTTTTATGCACAACCGCTTGAAAGTGGTGCATTTCCATTGGCGTTTTCCCTTTTACTTCCCACTCGTTTGTTTTCGGATGATATACATTTATGGGTTTAATTCCGCGACCGCCAATCAAATAAAACTTGTCATCAAACTTTACAAAGGCATTTTCATGTCTACCGTCTGGCGAACCAATAGTTTCTACGGTTTTCCATCTATATTGTTCTAGTTGTGCAAAGGATACCGTGCCAAAGCAAAGTAAAAGACAAAGAAAAATGTAGCTTGAGTGGGAATTAATTGTCATCAGTGTGGTTACGTATTTGACGTAAAAGTACTTAAGTTTTGCCTATCTGTATAAAAACAGTACATTTGCGCTCCTTTTGGTAGGCGCATTAGAGTATTCTCGAAAGGAAAAATCATGATAAACCCTTCTGTACGGCGGCGCGATTACTCAGCCAAGCAGAATACAAAAAACCGCAGCATGGCTGACGAAAACCAACCCCTAGAGGAAGCAATCCAAGACGTTGCTCCTGAAACCACTACTGAAGAGGTACAACCTGAAACAGTAGAAACTCCACAAGAAGATACAACACCCACCATAACTCCCGACGAATTTTTAGCCAATTTTGACTGGCAAAATTACGAAGAGGGTATCGAGGCTGTTGAAGATGATAAACTCAAAGAATTTGAAAAATTAGTTGCCGAAAACTTTGTAGACACACAAGGCTCTGATGTGGTTACCGGTAAGGTCATTCACATGACAGACCGCGAGGCAATTATTGATATCAATGCAAAATCTGAGGGTGTAATTTCCCTAAACGAATTTCGCTACAATCCTGACTTAAAGGTTGGCGATTCGGTTGAGGTAATGATTGACACCCGTGAAGACAAAACCGGGCAATTGATTTTGTCGCACCGCAAGGCACGCACCATCATGGCATGGGATCGTGTAAATGCTGCACATGAAAGTCAAGAAATTGTAACTGGATTTGTAAAGTGCCGTACCAAAGGAGGAATGATTGTAGATGTATTTGGCATCGAAGCTTTCTTGCCAGGTTCGCAAATTGATGTGAAGCCTATTCGTGATTACGATCAGTACGTAAACAAAAACATGGAATTTAAGATTGTTAAAATCAATCATGAATTTAAAAATGTAGTGGTATCGCACAAAGCACTTATAGAGGCGGATATCGAAGAACAAAAGAAAGAAATCATTTCGCAGCTTGAAAAAGGTCAAGTACTTGAAGGTACAGTTAAAAACATCACTTCTTACGGGGTGTTCATCGACCTTGGAGGCGTAGACGGATTGGTACACATTACCGACCTTTCTTGGAACAGGATCACGCACCCAAGCGAAATTCTAGAAGTAGAGCAGCAGCTTAATGTGGTTATTCTTGATTTTGACGATGATAAATCACGTATCCAATTAGGTGTAAAACAATTGACGCAACACCCATGGGAAGCCTTAGGTGAAACCATGAACGAAGGCGATTCCGTTAAAGGTAAAGTTACCGTTATTGCGGACTATGGCGCATTTGTTGAGGTTGCTCCTGGTGTTGAAGGACTCGTTCACGTTTCTGAAATGTCGTGGAGTACACACTTACGCTCGGCGCAAGACTTTGTAAAAGTTGGCGATGAGGTAGAGGCAGTAATCCTAAACCTAGACCGTGAAGAACGTAAAATGTCTTTGGGTATTAAGCAGCTTTCGCAAGACCCATGGACAGATATTACGATCAAATACCCCTTGGGCTCTAAGCACAGCGGAGTGGTGCGCAACTACACCAACTTTGGTGTATTTGTAGAACTTGAAGAAGGTATCGATGGATTGATCTATATTTCTGACCTTTCATGGACGAAGAAAGTGAAGCACCCGTCTGAGGTGGTAACTGTGGGGCAGGAGCTTGACGTTATTGTACTTGAACTTGATGTTGATGGTCGTAAACTAAGCCTTGGTCACAAACAAACTACAGATAATCCTTGGGAAAAATATGCCAAAGAATATGCTGAAGGTACTGTACACGAATTGGCACTTACCGAGATTGTTGATAAAGGTGCGACCATCGTGTTAAACGATGATATTACGGCTTTTGTTCCTGGACGTCACCTTGACAAACAAGATGGCGGAAAACTTGCTAAAGGTGAAACTGCTGAATTTAAGGTTATCGAATTCAACAAAGACTTTAAGCGTGTAGTAATGTCGCATGCTGCAGTTTACAAGGGTATTGAAGAAGATAATGTAAAGACTACCCGACGCAAAATGTCTGAAAATGCAGAAAAATCAACACTTGGTGATTTAGATGCCTTAGCAGATTTGAAGCGTAAAATGGACGAGGGCGATGCCTAATCCAAATATTTAGAAAAACAAAAGGGGCGAAAATCGCCCCTTTTTTTATACAATATTGTTGGCGATAAAGTCGCCCACATCACTAGTGGTGTAATTACCTTCGGGGAAAACCTCTGGGGTACACACCCCTTGAGCAAGTGCCAAATCAACGGCGTCTGTAATGGCTTTGGCTTCTTTGTCCATGTCAAAGTGTGTAAGCATCATTGCTGCCGAAAGAATCATGGCAATGGGATTTGCGATACCTTTTCCAGCGCCTTGTGGAAATGAACCGTGGATAGGCTCAAACAACGCGTGCTTTTCACCAACAGAAGCCGATGGCAACAATCCAATGGAGCCACCAATAACACTTCCTTCATCAGAAATAATATCCCCAAAAAGGTTACTTGTCAGAATAACATCAAACTGATTGGGAGCTAAGATCATTTGCATGGCAGCATTGTCTACGAACAAAAAGCGAAGTTCTACATCGCTGTACTCGGCTTGGTGTAATTCGGTAACTACCCTGCGCCATAATCTGGAAGATTCCAATACATTTGCTTTGTCAATAAGCGTTAGGATATTTCGTCTTTTTCTAGCAGCCGCAAATGCCAAATGAGCAATACGCTCAATTTCCGCACGGGTATATTGGCATAAATCGGAAGCCGTGTTTTGGTCTTCTGATAACTTCTTTTCACCAAAATAGATACCACCTGTCAGTTCGCGATACATCTCAAAATCGGTGCCCTTTACGCGCTCTTCTTTTAGCGGAGATTGATGCAAAAGCGCATCAAATGTTTTTACGGGTCGGATATTGGTAAATAACCCTAATGCCTTTCTAATGGCAAGCAGCCCTTGCTCTGGTCGCACTTTTGCTGTGGGGTCGTTGTCGTATTTTGGATCGCCAATGGCACCAAAAAGTACGGCATCGCTTGCCAAACTTGCCTCTAGGGTTGCCTTTGGAAGTGGTTCGCCTGTTTTATCAATGGCAATGGCACCCATATCTGCGTAGGTGTATTCGAATTCATGCCCGAATTTTGAAGCTACAGCATCTAAAACTTTTACAGCTTCTTGTACGATTTCCGGTCCAATCCCATCTCCAGGAAGTACGGCAATTTGTTTTTTCATGTTAAGGTGTTCTATGGTGTTACGAACGATTTTGTTCAAATGCCTCGATGGCTTCTTTTTGACTCAATAGGTAGTCGATGTCATCATAACCGTTGAGCAAACACATTTTTTTGTAAGCGTTAAGCTCAAAGGGAACTACAATTCCAGCATCGGGCACATGAAGTTCTTGGGCTTCCAAATCAATTTTTGCCTGTGTGGCAGGATTTTTTTCAATGGCAGCAAATAGCTGTTGCAGCACCTCTGGGCTTACCTGAATCGGGAGTATCCCGTTATTTAGGGCATTGCCTCTAAAAATATCGGCAAAGAATGAAGAAACCACTACGCGAAATCCATAATCTGCCAACGCCCATGCAGCGTGCTCACGACTTGAACCACAGCCAAAATTGTTTCCTGCTACTAGGATCGAGCCAGAGAAAGAAGTGTCATTTAACACAAAATCTGCTTTGGGTTGATCATCAGTGGTATAACGCCAATCGCGAAATAAATTTTCACCAAACCCATTTCGGTCGGTGGCTTTTAAAAATCGCGCGGGTATAATTTGGTCAGTATCCACATTTTCAATGGTTAGCGGGACCATACCGCTTTCTAAAACTTCAAACTTTTCCATAACTACTGTTGACTTACATCTACAATTTTACCTGCTACGGCTGCTGCGGCTGCCGTTACTGGGCTTGCCAATAGGGTACGTGCGCCTTGTCCTTGGCGTCCTTCAAAATTTCTATTTGAGGTAGAAACACAATATGCTCCTGCGGGAATTTTATCGTCGTTCATTGCCAAACAAGCAGAACATCCGGGTTGACGCAAAATAAATCCTGCTTCTTCAAAGATTGCGTCGAGTCCTTCAGCAACAATTTGTTTTGCTACTTGTTGCGATCCCGGTACAATAAGTGCCGCTACGTCGGGCGATTTTTGCTTCCCCTTCACGTAGGTAGCTGCAGCCCTAAAATCTTCAATTCTCGAATTGGTGCAACTTCCAATAAACACATGGCTGATGGGCAGGTTAAGCATATTGCTCCCTGCTTTTAGCCCCATATAATTTAAGGATTTTATAAAACTCGCATCGTCCAATTCTGGAATTGAATCTCCAATTTTCACTCCCATTCCTGGGTTTGTTCCATAGGTAATCATCGGACGGATATCTGCAGCATCGAATGTATATTCCGTGTCAAATGATGCGCCATCATCTGTGGGAAGTGTTTTCCAATACGCAATTTTATGTTCCAGTTCCTCGCCTTTTGGCGCAAATTCACGCCCCGAAACATAATCGAATGTGGTTTGGTCGGGTGCAATCATACCACCACGCGCACCCATTTCAATACTCATGTTACACACCGTCATGCGCCCTTCCATACTCATTTCCTCAAAAACGGATCCAGCAAATTCTACAAAATGCCCTGTTCCGGCATCGGTTCCTAATTTTGAAATAATGTAAAGGATAACATCTTTAGGTTGCACGTCAGGGTGTAAATCTCCATCTACAGTCACGCGCATACTCTTGGGCTTTGCCACCAAAACGCATTGAGAGGCAAATACCTGTGCCACTTGGCTAGTCCCAATCCCAAAGGCAATTGTGCCAAACGCACCGTGTGTAGAAGTGTGACTATCGCCACAAACCATGGTCATGCCGGGTTGGGTAACGCCAAGTTCCGGACCAATTACGTGAACAATACCTTGGTAGGGATGTCCGAGCCCATAGAGTGTAACGCCGTGTTTTTCACAGTTTTCGGTGAGTTGTGCCACTTGTTTTCGCGAGAGCGCATCTTGAATCGGCAAATGCTGATTTTCGGTGGGTACGTTATGGTCGGCGGTAGCCACAACCTGTTGGGGTCTAAAGAGTGGAATGCTTTTTTCTTCCAACACATTAAACGCCTGTGGGCTGGTTACTTCGTGGATTAAATGTTTGTCAATGTATAAGATATCTGGGCCGTTTGCTACGGATGACACTACGTGACTGTCCCAAACTTTATCGAAAAGTGTTTTTTTCATGTCGATATTAACTGATACCAGCGTTTTTTACGATTTCTGGGATATCGTCGTCGGTAATTTCTTTCTTTTTGTCTGCAAAAGTTAAAAAAGTAGCATATGCCAAATCGAGTTCGTCTTTGGTAAGCTCAATACCAATATTCTTGGCACGATAGGCAAGTGCTGCGCGTCCACTGCGTGCGGTAAGCACGATAGAAGACGTGTCCACCCCAACATCGTGGGGATTGATAATTTCATAGGTTTCGCGGTTTTTAATAACCCCGTCTTGATGAATCCCCGAACTGTGCGCAAAAGCATTTGCGCCCACAATTGCTTTGTTGGGTTGCACCACCATGCCCATGGCTTCAGAAACCATACGACTGGTTTCCGAGAGGAGTTGGGTTTGAATGTTGGTGTCGAGTCCCAAATTAGGGTGCTGACGCATAATCATCACCACTTCTTCGAGGGAGGTGTTTCCGGCACGTTCGCCAATACCGTTAATGGTACACTCTATTTGACGTGCCCCATTGATAGCCCCTGAAATGGAATTGGCGGTAGCCAAACCCAAATCGTTATGGCAATGACACGAAAGCGTTGCCTTGTGAATTGAAGGCACATGTTCCATCAAGTATTTTATTTTAGCACCGTATTCCTCTGGAAGACAATAGCCTGTGGTGTCGGGAATATTAAGCACAGTAGCCCCGGCTTGAATCATGGCTTCACAAACTTGCGCTAGATAGGCGTTGTCTGTTCTCCCGGCATCTTCGGCATAGAACTCTACGTCTTCTACAAATTTTTTGGCATGCTTAACGGCAGCTACACCACGTTCAATAATCTTTTCTCTGGTAGAGCGAAATTTATGTTCAATGTGTGAGTCAGAGGTGCCTATTCCGGTATGAATGCGTGCGCGTTTCGCAGGTTTTAGTGCCTCGGCAGCTACTTCAATGTCTTTTTGTACGGCTCGTGTAAGTCCGCAAACAATAGCATTTTTAACGGTTTTAGCTACATCGCTTACCGCTTCAAAATCGCCAGGCGAGGAAATGGGGAACCCCGCTTCTATAATATCAACGCCAAGAATATCTAGGCGTTTGGCAAGAATTAGCTTTTGTTCTTTGTTGAGCTTACAGCCGGGCACCTGTTCGCCGTCGCGCAAGGTGGTGTCAAAAATTTGAACGTGTTCTTTTCCCATTCAGTTTTAGGTAAAAGACAAATGTAACTAATTTTAGGTATTCCAAAAGAAGTAAGTAGTCCTGAGGTTATTACAGATTAATAGTTTTTTGTTTGGTATTTTGATAAATGTTTTAATAAAAGCCAAAATATTTGCCCATGTTACAATGAAAATAAGCACGTTTATAAGGATTTAGAAATTTTTAGTGGCTATTTTTTTTGTGTTTTAAGGGTTACTTTCTTCGAAATTATATATGATTATCATTAAATCGTTTTTCTAGTTGTATCTCTTCAATAATTGATACATATCTTCATGAGCAGCATAACCTAGTAGTTCTCCAAACATTTCTATTATATCAAAATTGCTATCGTATCCCCTTTCTTTAAATGCTTCAAAATTGGGAAAAATCCTGCATGTTGATAAAAAAGAAATTTCACCAAGAATTCTTGACATTGGGTCGCTATACTCACCCTCGCATATATGAACATTTGATTGAGCCCCTCTTTCTAACAGGCGTTTGGTTTCAACAAAATCAAAACATTCGATAGCATTGTTCAGTTGTAAATCAATTTCTCGGAAGCCCTTTTCTAAAAAAGAAGATATTGGGTCAAGGTCAATTTTATCGTATCTGTCAGGGTTGTTGGGATCTTCACAAAAGAAATAATCAAAATATTTGTTGTATTCAAATTTTCTATCCTTAATGGGTACTTCTCCTTCTTCTTCCCAAAAAGCAGTCATTTGCAGTGTTCGGACTTTATTTTCTTCTACAAATGTCATTATTTCCTTATTCCAACTGGTTTTAAACCAAAATTTTGTGTTAAATAAGGTTAAATTTGTCAAGTCTATACTATCATCCCAGTTCAATGTATAGCGGTTTTTTCTAGCATACATTTCAGGATGCTCATTTTTAAACGCTTTCACCCTGTCTAAGTCGTTGAAATAAATAGCAAGAAATAGGTTGTCTAACATTGAATAATCGTTTTTTCTAACCAGTCCTTTCTTGATATAAGTGTTCTTGAAAACCGATAAAGGTTTCTCTAATTGATTTTATATCTCCCAACTCTCGTTTTGCATCTGCAATTGCTTTGTATTTCAATTCCAATAGGTCAGGAAGTTTAGAATCGTCCAATTCGTTAACGCCTTCTTTTACATACTGCTCTAATACAAAATTCAAGAACTCCTGTTGTTTCTGATTGTAGTCGTTCAACTGAATTTTTGCTCTCGTTGCTCGCTCCAACCTTGGGACAAGATCTTTGTGATAAGCGACATAACTTAATACGTCAAAAAGGTCGCTGTCTTCTCCGTGAATTAAGTTTCTCAAATCTTCCAACTGTGAGTTTGTATATCCTTTTTCGCTTAATTCTGTCAAGAGCTTTTTTCGTGTACTTGGTAAACTCCAAATTTTGCGTAATTCACTTTCGTTTTTGAAAAATTCGGGCAAATCGCCAAACAGCTGTTTGATAAACTCTGTCGATGAAATCGGTTTTCCTGTAGGACTCCAAAAAGACGTTTTGACCATAGAGTCAATTTCACGCACCTTATTGTCCGACAATTTTACTTTAATCATTTGCCTTGGTGGTGTTTCACAAACACAAGGAATATTGTCACATTCAGGACAAGGTTCTAGTTCTGGTCGTTCACAAACACATGGTCTTTTTCCACAAATGTTGCAAGGTCTTGGTGTTCCTCCGCTTGTTGGTGATTTAGGTTCTAATGGTTCGCCATCCCATTCAGGGTCTTGGAAATGATTGTGAGCATTTACAAAATCGAAAATTGTGAAATAGTCTTTACCATCAAAAAGGCGAGTACCTCTACCAACTATCTGTTTAAACTCAACCATTGAATTTACAGGTCGCATTAAAATAATGTTTCTGATTTCAGGTGCATCAACTCCTGTACTCAATTTTTGCGAAGTGGTTAAAATGGTTGGAATACTCTTTTCATTGTCCTGGAAATCTCGTAAATGTTGCTCTCCAATTTTCCCGTCATCAGCTGTAACTCTGTGGCAGTAGTTTGTGTTTTTGCTTGTTGCATATTGATTGATTAAATCTCTAACTGCAGCTGCATGAATTTGAGTAGCACAGAAAACCAATGTTTTCTGATTTTGATTTATCAAATCCATAAAGAGTTTCACTCGATATTCTTCTCTTGCTTTTATCTCAATGATTCTGTTGAAGTCGGCTTCTGTATATTCTCTTCCTTCTTCAATTTCGCCTTCCACTTCATCATCTGACGTGTAGGTGTAATCATCAATGGTCGTGTCAATTTCTTTGACTTTAAATGGCGTTAAGAAACCATCATTGATACCATCTTTTAATTTGTAGCTGTAAACTGGGTCGCCAAAATAGTCGTAAGTATCTCCGTTTACATCTCGTTTTGGTGTGGCTGTTAAACCAAGCTGAACAGCAGGCGAGAAATAGTCCATAATGGCACGCCACGAACTTTCGTCATTTGCTCCACCTCTGTGACACTCATCAATGATTATAAAATCAAAAAAATCTGCTGGATATTCTCCAAAATAAGGCGAATCATTTGGACCGCTCATAAAGGTTTGGAAAATTGTAAAAAAGACACTTCCGTTTTTAGGAATGCGACCTTTCTTCTTTATTTCCGAAGGTCGTATGCGAACCAACGCATCTTCATCAAACGCATTGAATGAATTGAATGCTTGGTCTGCCAAAATATTACGGTCTGCCAAAAACAAAATTCTTGGACTTCTTGACCCATCACGTCTTAAATTCCATTTGGCATGAAATAACTTCCAAGCAATTTGAAAAGCTATGGCTGTTTTTCCTGTTCCTGTGGCTAATGTGAGTAGAATTCTATCTTTTTTCTCGGAAACAGCTTCCAACACTTTAGAAATAGCATTTTGCTGATAATACCTGGGTTGCCAAGTGCCTCCTCTGTCTTCAAAAGGAATGGCAAACAAACGCTCTTTCCAGTTGGCGATTTCGATTTTGTAATCTTCTTTGGGTGTTGGGTAGGTCATTTCCCAAAGCTCTTCAGGTGTTGGATATTTTGACACATCACCTTCTGTACCTTCTTGCATATCTACTCCATAAATATGCAATCCATTGGTACAATAGGTAAACCGAATGTTTAAGCGTTCTGCATAGTCTTTGGCTTGTCCTAAACCTTGTGTGTAGTATTCATCTCGTTTTTTGGCTTCTACAAGGCCTATTCGTCTGTTTTTGTACTCCAACACATAATCTGCAAACAAAGGTGTGGCGCGCCTGTTTTGACCAATCAAACGACCTTTAGTGATAGGGAATTCCAAACGTAAACGACTGCCTACAACAATGCCCCAACCTGCCTTACGTAAAGCAGGTTCTATTAAATCATGTTTCGTTTGTGCTTCGTTCATTTGTTTCGATTTAAGACACTAACAACTAGATGTTTTACAATTTTCATTTCATCGGGTTTACTTGAGGCGATAAAAAGTGTTAAACTTGCTAAAGTGTCATTGCTTATAATAGGTTGTTTTTTAGTAGTAAAAAGCATGTTGTTGCGCTCTAAAAATTTCAAAAAGCAAGCTGCTGCTATACGTTTATTACCATCTACAAAGGCATGGTTTTTAACAATTAAGTATAATAAAGTGGCTGCTTTTTCTTCAAGCGTAGGATAAAAATCTTCTTCGCCAAAACCTTTGGTAATTTGATTAATAGCACTTTCAAAACTTTTGTCTTTTTCTTTACCAAACACAACGCCACTGAATTCTGTAAGCATTGCTTTTATGATTGTTTGGTAATCATCTAAGCTAGGATAGTTTGCTTCTTTTTTTGTTAATCCTTTAGTATCTAATTGTTCATGGTCGTAATCATCCAAAAGACGTAACCCTCTGGCAAAGGTTTCCAAAATGGTATTGTCAGATGCTTTTTCTTCAATAGCTAGCGTAGCGGCTCTTGTTAAAATATGAATACCGTCTTTTAGCAGTCGTATTTCCTGTTCTTTTTGTGCTAGTCTTTTTTCATTGAGTGCATAACCTTGCACTAAATATTGTTTTAAAACACTATTTGCCCATATTCTAAAAGCAGTTCCTTTTTTAGAATTTACTCGGTAACCTACTGAAATAATGGCATCTAGATTGTAAAATAAAATATTTCGTTTTACTTCTCTATTGCCCTCTGTTTGAACTACCGAGTATTTCTCGGTAGTTGCCTTTTTATCCAACTCTTTAGAAGCATATATATTTTTTAAATGAAGTCCAATGGTATCGCTATCTTTATCAAATAACTCTGCCATTTGCTTCTGATTTAGCCAAACAGTATCCTTATCCAATTGAACAGAAACTTCAATTTGATTGGTGTCGGATTTATAGATTACTATTTGGCTCTCTTTACTCATTTTATAGTACTTTTTGAACAGTCGCATTTTTAGCGGTGGCTGAGCTTGTCGAAGTCAACGCCCCCGAAAATGCTTTTTGTAATATTGATTTTTTGAGGGCTTCAAGGTTATCGAGTTTTTGTTGATATACTGTTTCTGTATTCATACAAAACTCTTTCAAGTTTTCTAATGTCTCAATAATTTGAGTTTGTACTGATTTGTCTAAAGGTAAATTGACTTTGAGTTTTAGCCACTTACTTTTATTGATAATTGGTAATGTTGCTTGTGCACTTTTTCCTACAGACATTACTTGATTTTGAACAAAGGGTGAAATTAAAGCATAGTACAAGAGTTTTGGAACGTAATCATTAGAAGGTGTTAAGGCATTTATTTGTTGGTTTGAACTTATCGGCTTTTCTGAAAATCCTGTTTTACCAATAGTTGCACCTATGCATACCATCAAGATTGAATTAGCTTTAAATAACCTTCCTTTTTCCAAACCACTCTTGCTTAACATACTCTCTTGTGTATCTATACTTCCATCTTCTTTGAAATGTGGTGGCTTTGCGAATGGAATATAATCTCCATAATTGGACTTGTCTTTTGTTGAAGGAGTTGTGCCTGTTTGTACTACTCCAATATCTCCTAAAACTTTTTCTTCCCAACCATCAACTTTTTGGCTAAAAATTTCATTGAGTTTAGATTGAAACAGCTCTTTCGCATTTACCATATTTTTCTCAACATTGGCTTGGGCTTGGTCTATGGCTGCAAAGGCTTTATCGAGTATCGCTACGATTTGTTTTTGTTGCGGAAGTGGTGGGATTGGGATTGGAAATTTTCTTACCGTGCCAACATTCAAATTTCCAACACCTGAACTGGTAATACTATTCTTTGCTAGTGTTTTAACTTCGTGAGAGTTGAGATAATACTTTAAGAAGTAACTATTTAATAATTCTTTTTTTGGCTTAATCAATGTTAGGCTAACAAAAACGCTAAATTCTATATCCTCTTCAATAACTGCAGCCTCTCCATAACTTCCAACTCGTGTGTATAATATATCACCAACTAAAGGTTTATTCTTCTTTGTAAGCTCTTGGTGGTTTTCTTCGGTTATACAATTATAACCTTCATAAATTATTTGACCTTCTTTTACATTTTTAGCAGATAAAAATGGTATGCCATCATCTACATACTTTGGCCTTGCTGCAACTCCACACGTGATAAGGTCACATGCTTCAAGCATTGTCATTTTTTCCCAACCTTCCTTCATATCAATTCCTTAATGTGTTTTAAAATTGAACTGGTTTCCAATTGTCTGAACAGGATTTTTAAGATGCTTAAGATATTCATGATTTGTTGTTCTTTAGTGCTTTGTTAAATACTCTATGATACTGCAATCTTTCAGCACCAAAGTTTATAAGCAATCCGTCTGTAATATGGTATGCTTCGCAGTAGTTGATAGCTTGTGCCTTATGCACACCTTCTAATTTTTCAATAGCTTTGATTTCTAACATCACTTTATCTTCAATAAAGAAATCTACTCTTCTAGTGCCTACATCAAACCCTTTGTATTGTAATGGCATTTCAAGTTCTCTTGTATGTTCAATTCCGTTCATATTCAACTCTATACTCAAGGCTCTTTGATAAACTACTTCTTGAAAGCCATTACCCATTTGGTTATGCACTTCCATTGCACAACCAATTATTTTATGAGTTAACTTATTTATGTCATCTTCTTTCATCTTGTTATCATTTCATCTTAAAAATCATGTTCAGACAATGAGCGATTTGATATTCTTTAAAATTTTTCCTGTTTCTTCATCCAAGGTCTCCATTTCTTCCAAAATTTCCTTTGGGCTACGCAAGGGTGCTTCTTCGGGCATGTTGGGGTTATTAGGCGAAAGATCGAGCGTGTTTTCGTCACCCTTCGACGAGCTCAGGGTTCGGACATCTACATTCCAACTTTTTTCTGTTTCAGCACCTTTAGCGTCCACTGAGGCTCTCGAAGTGGACAAAGCCACAAACTCTTCCATATCGGTATCGTTCAAAGGATTGGTTTTTCCTAAACTTCTGCCTGCATCTAATTGGTAGTACCAAATGTTTTTTGTGGGTTCGCCTTTTTGGAAAAACAACACAACCGTTTTAACGCCTGCACCTGTAAATGTGCCTGCTGGCATATCTAAAATGGTATGCAGGTTACAGCTTTCTAATAAGTGTTTGCGCAATGAAATAGAAGCATTATCGGCATTGCTTAAAAAGGTGTTTTTGATAACGATTGCTGCTCGTCCGCCTGTCTTTAAACTTTTGATAAAATGTTGTAGAAACAGCGAAGCGGTTTCTCCTGTTTTGATGTCAAAGTTTTGTTGAACTTCTTTTCTTTCTTTTCCGCCAAATGGTGGATTGGCAAGAATCACATGATAACGGTTTTTCTCTTGTATGTCTCGTATGTTCTCGCCAAGTGTGTTTATATGAGTCAGGTTTGGAGCTTCAATGCCATGAAGAATCATGTTCATAATTCCAATCACATATGCCAAGTTCTTTTTCTCTTTTCCAAAAAGGGTTTCTTCTTGTAGGGTTTTGAGATTGTCGGTGGTTTTTTCCATACGCTCATACAAATACTCGTAAGCTTCGCATAAGAAACCGCAAGAACCTGCTGCACCGTCATAAATTTTTTCTCCAACTTGTGGGTCAAGCACATTAATCATGGCACGAATAAGCGGTCTTGGTGTATAGTATTGTCCACCATTACGACCTGCATTTCCCATGTTTTTAATCTTGCTTTCGTACAAGTGGCTCAACTCGTGTTTGTCAGTTGAAGCACGGAAAGGAAGTTCGTCTGCAAATTCCAAAATCTCACGTAGGTTGTACCCACTTTGGATTTTGTTTTTCAGTTCAGAGAAAATTTCTCCAATCTTGTATTCTATGGTTTTTGGGTTGTCGGCTTTTTGCTTGAATTCCGCCAAGTAGGGAAACAACTTATTGTCCACAAACTGAACCAAATCGGGTCCTGTCATGGCTTTGTGGTGGTCGAGTTTTCCGTCTGCATCTTTGGGCATTGCCCAATTTGGCCAACGGTATGCTGAATCTAAAATGAAGTTGTAATCTTCCCCACGCAATTCTGCTTCGTCTGCTTTGTCTTGTTCTAATTCTTCCAAGTAGCGTAAGAACATCACCCAAGAGGTTTGTCCTATGTAGTCTAATTCGCTGTCTGCTCCTGAATCTTTGTAGAGGAGGTCATCTATGTTTTTAAAAGTTTGTTCAAAACTCATTGCTTAGATTTTTTAGTTTTTTTGCTGTTGCTGAAAGAAATTTTTTTGTAGGTATTAAATGCGGATATTGTGTTGAAACGTTATTTAAACCATGTTTAAGCGTTCCCTGCTAAAATAGCAAAAAAAGTAAACGTACTGTTTTAGCATATAAGGTAGATGAGCAGCGTGCTACACATACACTATTCATCTGCTACCGCATCCCACAACCCGTCTTTTGGAGGCATTGCCGTAAAGGTCATCGGCTCTTTAAGTGTAGGATGAGAGAGCGTTAGTTTTCTGGCGTGTAAGTGTATACTCCCGTTTGTGTTGGGTCTTGCTGCTCCGTATTTAAGATCCCCTTTTATGATTAAACCTTCGGCACTAAGCTGTGCCCTGATTTGATGGTGCCTTCCTGTAAGGAGCTCTATTTCCAACAACGAATAGCGGTCGAGGGATTTTCTTTTGGTGTAGATGAGTTCGGCGCGTTTGCTGTTGGGTACTTCTTTTTTGTGCGCAAACGATTTGTTCTGCGCGGGTTTTCGTACCAGATAATGCACCAATCGGGTAGGGGAGTCCGCGGGTGTTCCGGCTACCATAGCCCAATAGACTTTTTTGGTGGTTTTCTCGGCAAATTGCTTGTTTAGCCGTGTTAAGGCTTTCGAGGTTTTTGCCAATACCATTACCCCACTTGTGGGGCGGTCGAGTCGGTGGACAAGTCCCAAAAATACCGCACCGGGTTTTTTATCACGATCTTTAATAAAGGCTTTTAGCGAATCTAAAACGGAGGTGTCACCTGTGTTGTCTCCTTGCGCCAACATGCCTGCCGGTTTGTTGATTACCAGCAAATGGTTGTCTTCAAAAAGGATTTCGGGATGCAATTAGTATTGTTCGTCTTTGTTGGGAAAATCACTCGATTTAACATCGTTGACGTATTGCTGCACAGCGTCCGTCATTTGGTCATATAAGTTCATATACCTACGCAGAAATCTTGGGCTAAATTCAGTGGTAAGTCCAAGCATATCGTGTAGTACTAACACTTGCCCGTCCACTTCATTTCCGGCACCAATACCAATCACAGGGATATTTACCGTTTTGGCGACTTGCGCTGCCAATGCTGCTGGAATTTTTTCCAAAACCAAAGCAAAACAACCGAGTTCCTCTAGCAGTTTGGCATCTTCCAAAAGTTTAGCTGCTTCCGCTTCTTCTATGGCCCGCACCGTGTAGGTACCAAATTTATAGATGGATTGTGGAGTCAATCCCAAATGCCCCATTACGGGGATACCTGCATTTAAAATACGCGTCATGGAGTCTTTGATTTCAGCGCCGCCTTCAATTTTTACAGCATGAGCACCGGCTTCTTTCATAATGCGAATTGAAGAGCGCAAGGCTTCTTTTGGGTCCGATTGGTAACTTCCAAAAGGTAAATCAACAACTACCAACGCACGCTTTACGGCGCGTACCACTGCTGAAGCGTGATACAACATTTGGTCTAGGGTAATGGGTAGTGTGGTTTCATGCCCCGACATCACATTCGAAGCTGAATCGCCTACCAAAATTACGTCAATATTTGCGGCATCTACCGCCTTTGCCATAGAGTAATCGTATGCAGTAAGCATCGAAATTTTTTCACCCGCTTGCTTCATTTCAATAAGCGAATTGGTGGTAACGCGTTTGTAGGCTTTTTTAGCAGCTGACATAAATACTTTTTTTCAAAAATACGCTATTGATTGGATATGGATGCAATATGACATCCTGTCAGGAATTACGTGTGGCACAATGATTGAATATTGTGTTGAAAATTATATTAAAAATGAGTAAGATAATCGGTATTGATTTAGGAACCACAAATTCATGTGTTTCTGTAATGGAAGGAAACGAGCCTGTGGTCATTCCAAATGCGGAAGGAAAACGCACAACACCTTCTGTGATTGCGTTTGTTGAAGGCGGCGAAATTAAAGTAGGTGACCCTGCAAAGCGTCAGGCGGTTACTAATCCCACCAAAACCATTTCTTCTATCAAGCGTTTTATGGGGAATAAATTCTCAGAATCCAAAAATGATGTTGAGCGTGTTCCTTATAAAGTTGTAAAAGGTGACAACGATACCCCTCGTGTTGATATCGATGGTCGTTTGTACACCGCCCAAGAGCTATCGGCTATGGTGTTGCAAAAAATGAAAAAAACCGCTGAAGACTATTTGGGGCAATCGGTTTCCGAAGCAGTGATTACGGTTCCTGCTTATTTTAACGATGCGCAGCGTCAGGCGACTAAAGAAGCTGGAGAAATCTCTGGACTTAAGGTACAGCGTATTATCAACGAGCCTACTGCTGCGGCATTGGCTTACGGGCTTGACAAAGGCGGTTCTGACAAAAAAATTGCGGTATATGACCTTGGAGGAGGAACTTTTGATATCTCTATCCTAGAACTTGGCGATGGCGTTTTTGAAGTACTTTCTACCAATGGTGACACTCACCTTGGAGGGGATGATTTTGACGATGTGATTATTCACTGGTTGGCATACGAATTTCAAGATACAGAAGATATTGATTTACGCAAAGACCCTATGGCGTTGCAACGCCTAAAGGAAGCTGCTGAAAAAGCAAAAATCGAGTTATCGTCATCTACACAAACGGAAATCAACTTACCTTATATTACTGCTACGGCATCTGGTCCAAAGCACTTGGTTAAAACGCTTACACGCGCCAAGTTTGAGCAGTTAGCAGATGAGTTGGTAAAGCGTTCGATGAACCCTGTTAAAAATGCGCTTGACGATGCAGGTCTTTCCACAGGCGATATCGATGAGGTCATTTTGGTAGGAGGTTCGACTCGAATTCCAGTTATTCAAGAAGAAGTAGAAAAATTCTTTGGCAAAAAACCATCCAAAGGAGTAAACCCAGATGAAGTTGTTGCTGTTGGTGCAGCCATTCAAGGGGGGGTGCTTTCTGGAGATGTGAAAGATGTATTGTTGCTTGACGTTACTCCGCTTTCATTGGGTATTGAAACCATGGGTGGTGTAATGACAAAACTTATCGAATCGAACACCACGATTCCAACCAAAAAATCGCAAGTGTTTTCAACAGCAGCGGATAACCAACCCTCGGTTGAAATCCATGTGATACAAGGTGAGCGATCTATGGCATCAGATAACAAAACCATCGGACGTTTTCATTTAGATGGCATTCCGCCGGCGCAACGAGGTGTGCCACAAATTGAGGTTACCTTTGACATTGATGCTAACGGTTTGATTCACGTAACGGCACTAGATAAAGCTACTAACAAGTCTCAAGACATTCGTATTGAGGCATCTTCGGGACTTACTGAAGAAGAAATCGAGCGTATGCGCAAGGAAGCCGAAGCCAACGCCGATGCAGATAAAAAAGCCAAAGAGCAAGCGGATGTGCTTAACAACGCAGATCAGATGATTTTCCAAACGGAAAAACAACTGAAAGAGTTTGGCGACAAACTTTCTGCAGATAAAAAAGCACCTATCGAAACCGCTTTGGAGGGACTCAAAAAAGCCTATGAATCTAAAGATTTGGAAGCTATTAAGCCTGCACTTGACAATATTAACGAGGCATGGAAACAGGCTTCTGAAGAAATGTACAAAGCGCAACAAGAGGCAGGTGGCGAAACCCCACCGGCTGGCGATGCTGCATCTTCTTCATCAAATGACGATGACGTGGAGGATGTTGACTTTGAAGAAGTTAAATAACTATATTTGTGTACGCCCCGCGCAGCGGGGCGTACTTTTTTTTTATGAACAAAGAAACCCTTTTAGCGAAATTGCAAGAGCGTTGTGCCAACACGTTGGTAGCTACGCTGGGTGTAACTTTTACAGAACTCGGTGATGATTATTTGGTAGCTAAAATGCCCGTTACTTCGGCGGTACATCAAGTAGATGGTGTCCTGCACGGCGGAGCTACGGCAGCCCTAGCCGAAACGGTAGGGAGTGCCGCATGTGCTATTTTCTGCAAAACCGATGAGGTAATGATGCGTGGTATTGAGGTTTCTGCTAACCATGTCCGGGGTGTCCGCTCCGGTTTTGTATATGCCAAAGCCACGGCAGTACACAAAGGGAGAACCATGCAACACTGGGATATTCGCATTACTAACGATGAAAATAAGCTTGTTTCTTCTTGTAAACTGACCACGCTTACCCTTCCCAACATTAAATAGTTTTTGTACATTTCTAAAAAATTTAGAGATGTACATTGAACAGATACGAAAAGAAACCAATCCTTTTTGGTTGTATGTGGTTGGCCTTTTAATTTTAGGTATCGTTCTTTTTATTGGAAATATTCCGTTTGGTGTTGCCCTCACAAAAAAAGTGGGTTTCATGGTAGCTGAACTTAGCATGGTGGAACAAATGCAGGTACTTCCTGCGAACACCACGCTTTTTTTGTTGCTACTTCCCTTTGCGCTGGTTTTTGGTGCTATTTTACTCATAACAAAAGTGCTTCATAAGCTTTCTATTCGTGAGTTGATCACATCAAGACCAAAAGTGGACTGGGGGCGTATTGGATTTGGTTTTGGCTCTGTGGTGGTGATTTCTGCTATCATGCTACTCATAAGTTATTTTGCTGATCCTGATGCATTACAATGGAATTTTAAACCTGATGCCTTTGCATTATTAGTGATAATTAGCGTTTTGATGGTGCCCTTGCAAACGAGTGCCGAAGAATTGTTTTTTCGCGGCTATTTGATGCAAGGTCTTGGGCGAATTTTTCCAAAGCGGATTTTCCCTTTTATCATCACATCTGTTATGTTTGGGTTGTTACATTTTGCCAATCCCGAAGTAGAGAAGTTGGGCGAGGTAATTTTGATTACCTATCTGGCAACCGGTTTTTTTCTGGGGGCGATTACCTTAATTGACGAAGGTTTGGAGTTGGCCCTTGGCTTTCATGCAGGAAACAACCTGTTCCTGTCGTTGTTTTTAACCTCAAACTGGACGGTTTTTCAAACCGATTCCCTGTTTGTAGATGTTTCAGAGCCAAAAGTAGCAGTCTATATTTTTGCTCCTTTGGTAATTTATGCCCTATTGTTTGTACTGTATTCCAGAAAATATAAGTGGAAAAATTACGCCTCGCAGTTGTTGGGGTAATACATCTAAAGATTACCGCCCAATCATATCTTCAGGCTTTACCCAAGCGTCAAATTCTGCTTCGGTTAGGTAACCAGTTTCTAGCGCCGCTTCTTTTAGTGTTAGCTTTTTCTCGTGTGCCAGATTGGCAATTTCAGCAGCTTTGTAATAGCCGATTTTAGTATTTAATGCGGTAACCAACATCAGGGAATTGTTCAGCAATTCATTGATGGTTTCCAAATTGGGTGTAATGCCTTTGGCGCAGTTTTCGTCAAAACTCACACAAGCATCCCCAAGAAGTCGTGCGGATTCCAACACATTTGCTGCCATAACGGGTTTGTATACATTAAGTTCAAAATGCCCTTGTGATCCTGCAAAAGCCACGGTGGCGTCGTTGCCCATGACTTGTGCACAAACCATGGTCAGCGCCTCACATTGGGTTGGGTTAACTTTTCCGGGCATGATAGAGCTTCCAGGTTCATTGGCAGGGATAATGAGTTCCCCAATGCCCGAACGTGGACCACTTGCCATCATACGGATATCGTTCCCTATTTTAAAAAGTGAAACCGCCAATTGGCGTAATGCGCCATGTGTTTCTACTAGCGCATCGTGAGCGGCAAGGGCTTCAAACTTATTTTCTGCCGACACAAAAGGAAGACCTGTAAACTTTGCAATATACTCTGCTACTTTTGTAGCATAGCCTTTGGGTGTGTTAATCCCAGTACCAACCGCGGTGCCGCCAAGTGCCAATTGTGCCAAATGGGGAAGTGTATTTTCAAGGGCTTTGATGCCGTGATGGAGTTGCGCTACATAGCCAGAAAATTCTTGACCAAGGCTGAGTGGCGTTGCATCCATAAAGTGGGTGCGCCCAATTTTGATAACATTGTCAAAATCGTTGGCTTTTTGCGCAAGGGTATCGCGTAACTGCATCACCCCAGGAAGTGTGGTTTCTACAATGCGTTTATACACGGCAATATGCATTCCTGTGGGGAAAGTGTCGTTCGAGGATTGCGATTTGTTTACATCATCATTGGGAGCTAGGGTGCGTTCGCCTTCGCCAAGGGTTTTGCCCTCAAGCACGTGCGCCCGGTTGGCAATTACTTCGTTAACATTCATATTTGACTGTGTTCCTGAACCGGTTTGCCAGGTTACCAGCGGAAATTGATCGTCTAGTTTTCCCACAGCGATTTCATCACACACTTGTGCTATAAGGTCTCTTTTGTGGGAATCCAATACACCCAATTCAGCGTTGGTATAGGCAGCTGCTTTTTTGAGTATTGCAAAGCCATGCACCACGTCTATCGGCATAGAGGCCGCAGGGCCGATTTTAAAGTTATTTCTTGAACGTTCGGTTTGTGCGCCCCAATACTTGTCGGCTGGCACCTGCACAACACCCATGGTGTCTTTTTCTTCCCTAAATTTCATGTTGTAGATTTTGTACAAAAATACAAAAGCATATGCATTTCAGGGGTTGTGTTGTAAAGAACCAATATGTACCTTTGTCAAAACTTTTACCATGATTGAATTCGATCAATATCTAGGCTTTTTGGCGTTCTTGACCATCCTTACCATTGGTTTTTGGCTGATGATTTTCCTCATCACTTTTGTGATTCCGTTTTGGCTTACAGGAAATTTGATGCAGTGGTTGAAAGAAAAGCGCGAAAAAGCGAAAAGCTAATTACAGCTCAAAGCCTTCTCCGCCACCGTAACTATCACCGCCCCGATTATTTTGACTGTCTTTTTCTTGTCTAAATCTATAGGTAAATGTAATTCTGTACACAGGTTTTCTACGCTGATATTCCCCATAGGTATTGATACTTTCTGTAAATGAATCCCAACGATAGATAGTGGTGTTAAAGACATCTGTAAAGTTAAAGTTCAGTGTTGCCTTGTTTTTCAAGATATCTTTGTTTACCCCGAGATTTACCCCGCCAAAAGTTTTTCTGCTTCCAAATGCTGACACACTTGGTCCTACAAAAAACACATTTATTTGGGTATTGATTTTACCCGGTAGACTTAGGTTGTTTCTGAAATTTCCAGACCAACTTTCATTTGTATTGTCAAAAACACGCCCTTCATAAGCACCTGTTTCAACACTCTTGAAAAGGTTAAAACTAATGTTTGTGCGCCATTTCGGATTCCAACGTATCGAGCTGTTTGCTTCAATACCCAATTGGTCTCTTTGGCCTAAGTTGATGGGGAAACGCTTTATTACTGGGGTATCCACGCCATTTACCGTTACAAAATCACCCGACTCAACAGAAATACGATTTTCTGGCTTTTCGGTTCGTCTAAAATACAGCGAACTGTTAAAGGTGAATTTTTCGAATTGCTTTAGATAGCCAATATCAAATCCGTTAGAATAGCTGGGTTTTAAATTTGGGTTTCCTTGAAAGAAACTGGTTTCACTCGACCTAGACTGAAAGGGATTTAGGCTTCTTGATCGTGGTCTGGAGATTCTACGGTTGTAGCCTATAGTTATATTGGCAGTTTCAGAAATCTCAAGACCTAAATTAAGCGTCGGAAAAAAATCGTTAAAAATGCTATTTCCGTCTTCGTTAGTTGTTTTTTGAATAACGGTAAGGGCAGTATGCTCAAACCTAAGCCCTGAAAGTAACGAAAAGTTCCCCCACTTTTTTCCATATTGGCTATAGGCAGCATATACTTTTTGGTTGAAATCAAGAAAATTTGTTAGGTTGTTGTCCACAGTCATATTGCCGTTTGCATCTGCAATTTGTACAATAAATCCGGTATCTTGGTCTTCGTTAGTGGTTCGAAATCCCGCTTCAAATTGGGTGTTTTTGTCAATAGGCCAAACGTAATCCACTTGGGCTAAGAATTGCTTTTGATCTTCTTCAGTGTTGTTTTCTTCAAAAACACCAAGTTGGTTTTGCGGAAAAAGCTGTTGTGTTTGTAAATCAGAAAATTCATCTTCTACGTTAAATTCTCGCTGCAGGGTGATGTCTAATTTATGCCCTATATCATTGAAGTTATGTGTTAATGAAAGGCTTAGTTGTTTGTTCAGGTCATAATCTTCTTCAATTTCGGAGCGTAATGAATTTGTTACCATTACGTTTGTTAGGAAGTGATTTTGGTCATTTCTGGTTCGATCATCTCCATCGCGTTGGTTTTGGGTATACGAAAAGGTCAGTTTTGTTTTTTCGGAGGGATTAAAATCAAATCCTAAATTAGCGTTTGTGCCTACTCTTCTTCTATCGAATTGCCGCGTTTCAACAAATTGATCGTATGCAGTAGCCTTTGTGTAGCGGTTGTCTTGAAAAGCCCCGCCAATATCAGTGTTGTCTCTGTATCCAGAATTAGTAAAAAAATTGAATTTACCCGTTTTGTAATTCAAACTGGCGTTGGCACCGTAGCTATCATATTTTCCGGCAGAGACATTAAAAACGCCATTCAATCCTTTCAAAGTGTTTTTTGCTAGAATGATATTTACAATACCCGAGCTTCCTTCGGCTTGATAACGTGCCGAGGGTGCTGTTATGACCTCTACACGTTCTATAGATTCTGCAGGTAAATCGGCTAGTGCATCAATCCCGTTAACGCCAACAAGTCCCGATGGTTTTCCGTCAATCAAAATACGGACATTGGTGCTTCCTCGAAGTTCCAAATTACCGTCGATATCCAATGAAATTGAGGGGATGTTTTCCAATACATCAGAAACGTTTGTGCCTTTAGCGTTAAGATTTTGTCCAACATTATACACACGCTTATCTAACCTGATTTCTACATCGGCGCGTCTACCTACAATATCTACTCCGGTAAGTTGATTTTCTTTGGGGGTAAGCCCTAGCGTTCCCAAAGCGGTTCTTTTTGTTAAATTTGATTTGGTGAAAATGAGTGTTTCATAGCCCACGTAGTCTATTTGGACTCGAACAGAAGGAGCCTTGCTTTCAACACTGACATTTCCGTTTTCATCTGAAACACCACCTCCAACAAGTTCTTGGGTATTTACATCTTTTAGAGTAACAGAAGCAAAGGGAAGTTTGTCTTGGTTGGATTTGTCGACAATAGTTGCTGTTAATGTATAGCGTTGTTGCGAAAATCCCAATAATGAAATAATAGCAAATAAACAGGCGTAACTTAGCTTATTCATGCAAATTTTATTGCGAAAATAAGTGTTTTTTGTGAATGTCAAACTAGAAGGAGTGTCAGTTTAGGTTAAAATGCCTAAATGCTCCAGCGTTTTTTGAAGTGTCTCTGGATTTGTAAAATGTATGCCGTGAATCCCTAAGTTTTTTGCTGCCGTTACATTTTCTTTTTTGTCATCAATAAAAATGGCATTTTCGGCCGTAATATTGTAGCGCTCTAGGGTAAGTTGATAAATCTGTGGGTCAGGTTTTTTCATTTTTTCTGTGCCTGAAACCACAATGCCATCAAACCACGACAAAAAGTCAAAACGTTCAAGAGCAATAGGAAAGGTTTCATGACTCCAGTTAGTAAGCCCAATTATTTTATGATTTCCGTTGTCTTTTATACGTTTTAGGATTTCAACAGTTTCGGTAAGTTCAAATCCTAGCATTTCTTCCCACCGTCCGTAATACATACGAATAAGTGCTTCGTATTCCGGAAACATCGCTACGCGTTCTTCTGTGGCTTTTTCTAATGGATATCCAGCATCTTGATTTTCGTTCCACTCCCAAGAGCAAATGGTACTGAGGAAATAACTCATTTTTTGTTCATCACCTCTAAACTCTTTGAGGTATACATAGGCTGGATTCCAATCGATAAGAACGCCGCCAAAATCAAAAATTACCGTATCTATTTGTTCCATGGGCTATCAGTTTGAGTTTGTTGTTGTGACATTAAGTAAGCTTTTAGAAAGCGATCTAAATCGCCATTTAGCACATCGTCTACGGCTGCGGTTTCTTCCTGTGTGCGTACATCTTTAATGAGTTTATACGGATGTAAAACATAGTTTCTGATTTGAGAACCCCATTCAATTTTCATCTTATTTGCTTCAATATCCTCACGTGCTTCCATCCGTTTTTGCAGCTCAATTTCATACAATTGCGATCGCAGCATCTGCATGGCGCGTTCGCGGTTATCGTGCTGTGAACGGGTTTCCGAACAGGCAATTTGTATTCCGGTGGGTTTATGTACCAATTGCACTTTGGTTTCCACTTTATTTACATTTTGTCCTCCAGCACCACTAGATCGCGCTGTAGTTATTTCAATATCCGCTGGGTTGATTTCGATTTCAATAGTGTCATCAACAAGTGGATACACATATACGGATGCAAAACTGGTATGGCGTTTGGCGTTACTGTCAAAAGGGGAAATACGCACCAGTCGGTGTACGCCGTTTTCACCTTTAAGCCATCCAAAAGCAAAGTCGCCATCAATTTCCAAGGTTACTGTTTTAATACCTGCAACATCGCCCTCTTGATGGTTAAGTTCTCTGATTTTAAATCCTCTTTTTTCTGCCCACATTTGATACATTCGCATCAGCATAGATGCCCAATCGCAGCTTTCTGTACCCCCAGCACCTGCTGTGATTTGCAATACAGCACTTAGGCTATCGCCTTCTTCGGAAAGCATATTTTTAAACTCCAAATCCTCAAAGTGTGTTAAGGTGATGTCCCAGTTCGATTGCAGTTCAGCTTCTTCCAATTCTCCAGCCTTGTGGAATTCATGGAGTACTTCAAGTTCCTCAACAAGTTGCGCTGCTTTTTCGTAATCTAAAACCCATTGCTTTATACTTCGCAGTTCGCGCATATATTGCTCTGCAGTTTTGGAATTGTTCCAAAAATCGGGATCAAGGGTTTTTTCTTCCTTGTTGGCTACTTCAATGCGTTTGGCATCAATGTCAAAGATACCTCCTTAACGCACCAAGGCGCTCAATAAGACTTTTCAGTTGGTCTTGTGTCAAAATGCAGTATATTTAAAGTACAAAAATACATTATTATGTCCTCTAAAGTTATCTTGACTCTTTATTTTTGCTCCTTATTTTTTAGTTGTACGCAAATGACACAAACTCCTCCAGACGCAACCGTAAAGGAAAAAAAGCTCTCCATGCATAATGACACCAGAATTGATCCTTACTACTGGTTAAATGAGCGTGAAAACCCCGATGTAATACAGTATTTGGAAGATGAAAACGCATATACCAAATCAGTACTAAAGCCCACCCAAAAATTACAGGAAGACCTTTTTGCAGAAATGAAAGGGCGCATCAAGGAAGACGACAGTTCTGTGCCCTATTTTTTAAATGACTACTGGTATATTCAGCGTTACGAAGCCGGGAAAGATTATCCAATTTATATCCGCAAATATAAAAGCCTAGAAGCACAGGAAGAGATTTTACTCGATGTGAATGAATTGGCAAAGGATTTGGCATATTGCCAGGTTTCGGGTCTTAGTGTAAGTCCCGATAACACCAAACTTGCCTATGGCATTGATACGCTGTCAAGAAGAATTTATACCATTAAGGTAAAAGATTTAACGACAGGTAAACTTTTTGAGGATGAAATAAAAGGCGTGAGTTCTTATGCGGCATGGGCTGCCGACAGCAGTACCTTTTTCTATACCGCCAAAGATGAAGAAACCCTGCGCACTGATCGTATTTACAGGCATGTGTTAGGGCAGGCACAAGAGAAAGATGTCTTGGTTTTTGAAGAGAAGGATGAGACGTTTTACACCTTTGTGTATCCTTCTAAATCTAGAAAGTACATTATGATTGGATCTACAAGCACGATGACTTCGGAGTATCGTTTTTTAACGAGTGAAAACCCTACGGATGATTTTACGATTATTCAAAAAAGAGAGCGTGGTTTGGAGTATAGTGTGGCACATTTTGAAGATGCTTTCTATATTTCTACCAATGCAGATAACAGTACTAATTTTAAATTGGTAAAAACACCTGTGTCAACTCCAGAAAAAGAAAATTGGGTAGATGTTTTGCCGCATCGGAAAGATGTATTGCTTGAAGAGGTAGAGCTGTTTCGTGATTTTATGGTAGTAGCCGAACGCAAAAATGGGCTGTTACAACTTCGTGTGATGCGTTGGGATGGAACCGATGATTATTATCTTGATTTTGAAAGCGAAACCTATACTGCTTCGTTGAGCACTAACCTCGATTTTGACGCAGATATTTTCCGCTACAATTTTTCGTCGTTGACTACACCATCGAGTGTAATTGATTACGACACAAAAACCAAAACTAAAGAAATTAAGAAGGAGCAAGAAGTGTTGGGTGGCACTTTTGATAAAAAAAATTACACCGCCGAACGTTTGTGGGCAACCGCTGAGGATGGTACAAAAATCCCCATTTCGTTGGTGCGCCATGTGGATACCAAAATTTCAAAAGACACACCGCTTTTACAGTACGGATATGGTTCGTATGGCAACACGATAGACCCTTATTTTTCATCTGTTCGGTTGAGTTTGCTCGATCGTGGTTTTGTGTTTGCCATTGCGCATGTTAGGGGTGGAGAATATTTAGGTCGATCTTGGTATGAAAATGGACGTTTGCTTTCCAAAAAAAATACGTTTACCGACTTTATCAGTTGCTCTAAATTTTTGATTCAAAACGGATATACGTCTTCAGACCATTTGTACGCTATGGGCGGTTCTGCTGGTGGATTGCTCATGGGTGCCGTTATGAATATGGCTCCAGAACTTTATCACGGTATCGTTGCTGCAGTGCCTTTTGTAGATGTGGTTACAACCATGCTTGACGATAGTATACCGCTTACAACGGGTGAATATGACGAATGGGGGAATCCTAATGAAAAAGTGTATTATGAGTACATCAAATCCTATTCGCCCTATGATAATATTCGTGAAGTGTCCTATCCAAATACACTGATAACAACAGGTTTACATGATTCGCAAGTGCAGTATTGGGAGCCAGCAAAATGGACTGCAAAACTACGAGATATGCATAAGGGTGAAAATGTAATTCTACTGCACACCAATATGGAAACTGGTCATGGAGGGGCATCTGGGCGTTTTGAGTCTTTGAAAGAAATTGCCATGGAATATGCGTTTTTGTTGTATCTAGAAAAGAATTAAATAGGTACGAAAAGATGCAGTTTATTGAATTTTTGTAAATTCGCAAGCAAATTATCCGCACCCTGTGTGTTACGATATGACGACCAATAAAATAGCAGCATATAACAGCGCTCTGGAGCTTATAGGCAATACGCCGTTGGTAAAGCTGAATCGTATTACAGAAAATTTTGCAGGAAGTTATTTTGCAAAAGTCGAAGCCTTTAACCCTGGACATTCTAATAAAGATCGCATTGCACTACACATTATTGAGCAGGCAGAGAAAAAAGGTATCTTAAAACCAGGAAGCACCATCATTGAGACTACATCTGGAAACACGGGTTACAGTCTTGCAATGGTAAGCATCATCAAGGGATATGAATGTATCTTAGCGGTTACCTCAAAATCTTCTCCTGATAAAATTGATATGCTTCGCGCCATGGGTGCTAAGGTGTATGTTTGTCCAGGTCATGTTAGTGCAGACGATCCACGCTCTTACTATGAGGTAGCTAAGCGGTTGCACAACGAAATTGAAGGCTCTGTGTACATCAACCAGTATTTTAACGAGTTGAACACCGATGCACATTACCTAAGTACAGGTCCAGAAATTTGGGAACAAACCAAAGGAAAAATCACACACTTGGTAGCGGCTAGTGGAACTGGAGGTACAATATCAGGTATTGGACGCTATTTAAAAAAGCAAAATAAAGATATTCAAATTATAGGAGTTGATGCCTATGGGTCTGTATTGAAAAAGTACCACGAAACCCAAGAATTCGATGCGAATGAAATCTACCCATATCGTATTGAGGGACTAGGGAAAAACCTTATTCCTACAGCAACCGATTTTGATGTTATTGACCATTTTGAAAAGGTTACCGATGAAGAGAGTGCACATGCTGCTCGTGAGATTGCCAAATCCGAAGGACTTTTTGTAGGGTATACTTCGGGTGCAGCAATACAGGCGGTGCGTCAGCTTCATGCCGCAGGAACATTCTTTGATGAAAATAGTGTGGTTGTGGTTATATTTTGTGACCATGGTTCGCGCTATATGAGCAAGATCTACTCCGATAAATGGATGCGTGAACAGGGCTTCTTCGATGCAAAAAACATCGAAAAAGAAAAGCCTATCGAGTACATTCGTTAATTTTTTTTTCTACACTTTTTAAGTGAATCCGTATATTTGCAACAACTTTAAAACCAATATATTGACAACCGATTTGTTTGCTAAAATCCGCCAAAATAAAGGTCCTCTTGGAAAGTGGGCTTCTGTAGCGGAAGGATACTTTGCTTTCCCTAAACTTGAAGGACCCATTGGAAATCGAATGAAATTTCAGGGCAAGGAAGTAATTACGTGGAGTGTAAACGATTATTTAGGACTTGCCAATCATCCTGAAGTACGTAAGGTTGATGCCGAAGCTGCAGCCGAGCACGGTTCTGCCTACCCAATGGGCGCACGCCTAATGTCGGGTCACACCTCTTTTCACGAGCAATTACAAGACGAATTGGCTGCATTTGTAGGTAAAGAAGCCGCTTATGTACTCAACTTCGGTTATCAAGGTATTTTGTCTACTATTGACACACTAGTTTCCAAAAACGATGTTATTGTTTATGATGTAGATTCTCATGCGTGTATTGTAGATGGTGTGCGTTTGCACATGGGTAAGCGTTTTACCTTTCGTCACAACGACATTGAAAGCTTAGAGAAAAACCTTGAACGTGCAACCAAAGTTGCTCAAGAAACTGGAGGTGGTATATTAGTGATATCTGAAGGCGTTTTTGGGATGCGCGGAGAGCAAGGTCGCTTGCGTGAAATAGCCGCTTTAAAGGAGAAATTTGGCTTTCGCTTCTTGGTAGATGATGCTCACGGTTTCGGAACGCTTGGTGCAACGGGTGCCGGAGCAGGTGAGGAGCAAGGTATCATGGACGATATTGATGTGTATTTTGCCACTTTCGCCAAATCTATGGCGAGTACAGGCGCATTTATTGCTGGGGACAAAGAAATCATCGACTACATGAAGTACAACATGCGGTCACAGGTTTTTGCCAAATCTTTGCAAATGGTATTGGTTAAGGGTGCACTCAAACGCTTGGATATGCTCCGCACAATGCCAGAACTCAAAAACAAACTTTGGGAAAATGTAGATGCCCTTCAAAACGGCCTTAAAGAACGTGGATTCGATATTGGGACAACACAAAGTTGTGTTACCCCTGTATACCTCGAGGGTAGCATTCCTGAAGCCATGGTGCTAGTAAAAGACCTCAGAGAAAATTACGCTATTTTCTGCTCAATAGTGGTGTATCCCGTAATTCCAAAAGGACTGATTTTATTGCGCCTTATTCCAACAGCTTCACATACGTTGGAAGATGTTGAGGAAACGCTTGCAGCATTTTCTTCAATTCGTGAAAAACTTACTTCAGGAGTCTATGAGCGTTTGTCGCAAAATGTGACGGTAGGTGTTGATGCTTAGTATATTCTCTTAATTCGTAATTCATAATTCATAATTCGTAATTCATAATTCGTAATTCGAAATTCATAATTCATAATTCGTAATTCGTAATTCGTAATTCGAAATTGATCAAAACTCAATCCGCTCCATAAAGCGCTACAACGGGCTCCCCCTCCAGCGAAATATAGCCTCTAAACATCCCTTTGGTGTTGAACGGCATTACCACATTTCCTTGTGCATCTAGCCCAATTACTCCCCCCAAACCGCCCTTGGCTTTGAGTGCTGCGATTACATCGCTGGCAGCGTTCTGAATGCTTTGGTTGGCATATTTGATGCGTGCTGCGATATCGTGTGCTACTACATACCGAATAAAATACTCACCATGCCCCGTGGCAGAGATGCCACAAACACCGTTTTCGGCATAAGTACCCGCGCCAATAACGGGAACATCGCCGATGCGCCCATAGCGTTTGTTAGTCATGCCACCTGTGGAAGTGCCGGCAGCAAGGTTTCCATTTTGGTCTAAAGCTACTGCCCCAACTGTTCCTAATTTATCTTGTTTTATTTCTTCCATAGAGGCTTTTGCCTTTAAAAGTTTGTCAAAGTTGTTTTGCGTAAAAAAGTAGGAAGAATCAACCTGTTGGAGTCCTTGTTCACGAGCAAACTCCTCGGCACCTGAACCGCTTAAAAACACATGGACGGAATGATCAAGTACGGCACGCGCTACCTGAATTGGATTTTTGATGGTAGCAATTCCCGTAGCAGCCCCTGCGTTTCCGGTGGCACCATCCATAATGGCACTGTCCATTTCATTGGTTTCATTGTAGGTAAAAACCGAGCCTTTTCCTGCATTAAATAAAGGGGAGTCTTCAAGGTGCTCAATGGCAATTTGCACGGCATCAAGGCTTGAGCCGCCCTTTTGAATGATTGCCCTCCCTTTGATTAAAGACGCTTTTAGCGTATTGATGTAGGCTTGTTCCATACTGTCGGGAACATTTCCTTTTGAAATCCAGCCTGCACCTCCATGAATAACTAGTACAGCTTTTGGGGCTTCTTTAGATGTAGAAATACAACTCATAGCAGTAAAACTAAAAAGGATTACTGCAAAATAGCGAAAAAACATATACTTATTTTCCTTCTAAAGTACTAAAATTCAGCGGGCTAACTGCAACGAAAGAAGTATGATATTTACCACCAATCCCAAAATAAAAAGATGAAATACTTTTTTCACGTGTACTTGTGCTAAAATAGCTCCCAAATACATGGTGGTGGCAGCCACACATAGCAGCAATTGTATCATATCCCATACTGTTGGAATTCCTTGCAGCAAAAAATACACTGCAATGGAGCCAATGCA
>Ga0209654_1000078_pt1 | contig 97047 bp, 101 predicted proteins | sample SaaInl1SG_22_DNA_FD_184646 | JGI IMG/M metagenome (GOLD analysis project Ga0209654, IMG submission 184646) | Marine microbial communities from expanding oxygen minimum zones in the Saanich Inlet - ESP_161SG_22_DNA (SPAdes) (version 2) | ecosystem: Environmental > Aquatic > Marine > Intertidal... | reverse complement strand
TATCCACTCCGCCGCGGAATGGAAATTCTTTATAATTGGGTTAATTCTAAACTTTAATTTTAGTGATTGGCAAATCGAATATGGAAGTATTTTTGTTTCCATATTATGCCGCTGTCTTTTGATAATACCAAAATAGCCTTTGCTCATAAGTCTGATCGTGACCTGAAAAAAGCATATCGTTTGTTTCAGACCTTCGGGATACCAGCTTTGGTGAAGTATGGGCCTAAGTTATCCAACGCCGCTCTCGCCATTGGGTTACCTATAAAAGGAATCATAAAGAAGACCATATTCGCTCAGTTTTGTGGGGGAGAAACCATAGATGAAAGTCACCCATCAGCCTTGGAATTGTATGAAAATGGAATTGGTGCAATTTTAGATTATAGTGTAGAAGGAGAAGGGAGCGAAGATGATTTTGTGGCTACTTACGAGGAACTGGTTAACGTTATTCAGGAATCAGCTAATCTCACGGAGTATCCATTTGCTGTCTTTAAGTGTACAGGAATAGGTAGTTTTAGTATGCTTCAAGAGAGGAGTGAGGCATTCAAAACAAATACCCCGCTAGACAATACTCATCCGGAGTATCTGGCTTTCAAAGAAAGAATGGAGTCACTTTGTAGCCTGGCTTATAATGCTAAAACCAAGCTATTAATAGATGCGGAAGAGACTTGGATACAGGATGCTATAGATGATATCACCTATCGTATGATGGCGGAGACTAACAAGGAAGAGGCGATAGTATATAATACGATTCAGCTATACCGAACAGGTCGGCTTCCAGAAATGGAAAAAAGAATTCAAGACGCTCGCGATGGAGGCTACAAAATAGGGTTCAAATTAGTACGTGGAGCATATATGGAAAAGGAGGCTAATCGAGCAGAGGAGTTGGATTATGAAAACCCTATGCAGCCGAGTAAACAAGCCTGTGATAATGATTATAATGCCGCTCTTAAGCTATGTTTTGAACATAAAGATATTGTGAGTATTTGTGCAGGAACACATAATGAAGAAAGCTCTGCTCTATTGGCTGAGTTAATAACTACTGCAAATATTGACAAAAGTGATGATCGTTTTTGGTTTGCACAGCTCTACGGTATGAGTGACCATATTAGTTATAATCTTGCCAAAGAAGGTTTTAACGTGGCCAAGTATTTACCTTATGGCCCTATCAAAGAAGTACTTCCTTACCTCAGTAGGCGAGCCCAAGAAAACAGTAGTGTAAAAGGTCAGGCGGGTAGAGAACTCTCGCTTATTAACAAGGAGATAAAAAGGAGGAAAATGTCATTAAAACTAAAATAAGCCTGAGCTCGGTTTTATGCTGTCGAGATAACCGACATCATCAGGTAGGTCAGTTCCTTCTGCTGCCTTTTTTGCTAATTGGTCGCATATTTCATTCTCGGGAACACCGCTATGCCCTTTTACCCATTTGAGGGTGACGTTATACTTCGGATAAATATTCAAAAATCGTCTCCAAAGATCTGCGTTGGCTTTGTTTAAAAAGTTCTTTTTTACCCAATTAAATACCCAACCTTTTTCTACAGCATCAATGACATACTTGGAGTCGGAGTAAATGAGTATTTGTTTGCCTATTGCAAATTCATTTAGCATACGCAATGCGACTATGACCGCAAGGAGCTCCATCCGATTATTTGTAGTTCTGTTAAACCCTTTACTTGCTGTTTTTCGTGCACCATTCCATTTCAACACGATACCATACCCCCCTGGGCCGGGATTACCTAGCGAGCTGCCGTCTGTATATATTTCTATGGTGTCCATCGTAGCTTACAGTTTTAATTGTCCTTCTTGCTCCAGCAGCAGGGCATCTGCTACCACAAAGTTACTTCCTCCTATGAAGAGTAACTCATCATCTGCTAACTCTTTTTTGATAACCGCAAGAGCATCTGACATACTGCCATGAGCCTGACCATCAATTTGGTGTGAAACAAATTTCTCTTGAGCTAGCTCTGCATTCATTCCGCGTATAACACACGGTTTTACAAAATGATAACTTTGGCCCGAAGGTAGCAGTGGAATGATTTTATCTAAGTCCTTGTCACTTACAAAGCCCAAAAGGTAGTGAATTGGCTTGTTGAGTTCTTTGAGCTGCTGAGCTATGAGCCTAAATCCTTCTTCATTATGACCAACATCGCATATTACTAGTGGTGTCCTTTGTAAAATTTGCCATCTGCCAACAAAGTTGGAAATTTTACGTACATGTTTTAGTGCTTCTCTATTGTTTTTATCCTCCGTTGGTATGATCTTATTTACCAGCTCAACGCATCGCAAGGCACATCCTATATTCCACTGCTGATGCTCACCTGCGAGATCCGTTTCAAATGTCTTATGCAAATAGGAGTGGAGCGGGGCATTCATCTCTTTAGCCTTGTTGGTTATGACTTCCATAGGTTCTAGAGCGATGTTTCCTACTACTAGCGGAGTAATGGTCTTTATAATACCTGCTTTTTCGGTAGCTATCTTTTCTAGAGTATCACCAAGCATGTCAACGTGGTCATAACCTATAGACGTAATGATACTCGCTATGGGGTGAATGATATTCGTACTGTCTAGTCGGCCACCTAATCCGGTTTCTATAATAGCAATATCTACCTTTTTCTCTGCAAAATAAGCAAATGCCATTGCTACCGTTATTTCAAAAAAAGAAGGGCTTATTTCATCCACGTACTCACTTATCTGCTGTACGAATGATATCACAAACTCCTCTGAACACAGTTGTCCATTTATCTTAATTCGTTCCCTGAAATCGACTAAGTGTGGCGATGTATATAAGCCTACCTTGTACCCGTTCTCTTGATATACGGCGGATAGAATGTGACTTGTAGATCCTTTTCCGTTGGTACCAGCTATGTGTATACTCTTAAAATCACGTTGCGGATTGCCAATGGCATCGCATAGCTTAATAATATTGGTTAAATCTTTTTTGAAAGCGACAGTGCCAATACGTTGATACATCGGCAGCTTGGTGTACAAGTAATCAAGCGTTTGCTCGTAGGTCACGGTAAGCGTTTTTAGGTCTTAGTTTACCTTGAAGGTGAAGTTGACGTATCCACATCCACTTTGTGCTCCCGTTACGTTGGTAAATTTAAACTTACGAAGGGCAGCCTTAGCTCGTGCGACCAACTCAGGGTCATTTGTCATATTGATATTGCGGAACTTAGGATTTTTAGAAACATCCTTCACATTTCCATTCTTGTCTACACATACCCTTAAACTTACCACTCCCGATTTCTGCACACCGCCTTGTGGTTTAACATAATTTTTCACCTTAAATCCTCCGATACCACCGTCTATACCAGGTCCTATAGCTGGGCCACTTCCTGTACCGTCACCCATATTTCCTTGTCCTCCTGTGCCATCAGGGCTTCCATCTGGTTTGCCGTCAGGACTACCTTTATATCCTCCTTTATCGCTCGTGCCGCCTTTTCCACTGCCTGTTTTATCTTTACCAAATAGACTTTTCTCATTTAGTTTTCTGACTGGTTTAGTAGTCTCCTTAGGCGTTTCTTTCTGTTGCGGTTCTGTTACTGGTTTACCTTGAGCTTTGGCGGGAGGTTTTGTAGTCGGCTTAGTTTCTTGTACCGCAGGAGCTTCGTCCACATCACTCGTAAGTTGACTTTCAGGGACATATTCTTCTACTACTGGTGGCGTGTATTCTTCCTCTTGTTGCTCAGCAGCACTGTTGTCCGGTCCTCCGTTGTCGGGTTCACCCATACTTACGGTTACACCTCCTCCTGGATCAAAATCAGCCTTGGCATCACCACACGCATTGAGCATAGCAAGTATGATAAATGTAATAAACAGAAAGGCATATAACATGATAGTGCCTACCAGTGCTTGTTTGTCTTCTTCTCTATTTAAATCTACCATGTCTTGATGTCTCGGTTACTTACTTCCGTCTAATGCTAATACTACCTTAGCCCCAAGTTTGTCTGCGGTCATCACAAGATCCATTACGTCTTCATAACGAATATTCTTGTCCCCACGCACACTCACTGTAGCTTCTGGTGTTTTACTTAATACCGCTCGTAGCTCAGAAGGTAAACGACCTTTTGATATTTTTTTGTCATCTATGGCGTAATTTAGGTCTTTATCTACCGAAACAATTACCACCTTGTTGACAGGATTAACATTATTTACACCCTTGGGAAGTACCAATTTGAGTGCGGGATCTTTTACCACAGAGCTTATGATAATAAAGAAAATAAGCAATAAGAATACAATATCCGTCATACTCGACGCATTGAATTCTGTATTAACCTTGCTATTTTTTCTAAAATTCATATTAGGCGGGTTCGTGCATTATATCTAAAAACTCTACTGATGTAGCCTCCATTTTATAAACTACTTTGTTAACCATATTGCTCAACAAGTTGTAGGAGATGTAAGCAAATATACCTACTACTAAACCGGCTACGGTAGTCATCATTGCTTCACCAATACCACCACTTAGTAGGTCGGCAGTTATTTGTTGGCCACTATCTTGCATTTGGTTGAAGGTACGTATCATACCTGTCACTGTTCCCAAGAAACCAAGCATAGGTGCTGCTCCCGAGATAGTTGCGAGTATGGCCATTCCTTTTTCCAATTTGTACACCTCTAGTTTACCTACGTTTTCTACTGCTACGCTAATGTCTTTGAGCGGTTTCCCTATTCGCGATAGTCCTTTTTCTATCATTAGCCCGATGGGTGTTCCTTTGTCGTGGCACAAACGTTGAGCACTTTTGAGGTCACCGCCTTGTACCATTTCTTTTATGTCACTCATAAACTGAGAGTCCAATACACCAGCTTTTTTTATGGTGAAGTATCGCTCAAAGGTAAGGTACACTGCTATTACACTTAGAATACCAATAGGTATCATTACAACACCGCCCTTCCATATTAGGCCAAGTATGTCCATTGCTCCACCGCCACCTGAGGCTGTAGTGTCAGCAACTGCGTTTCCGCCTTCTACCAATTGAAGTAGTATGCTCATATTATTTCTGTTTTATAACTAGTTTTTGGTCTAATTTATTTTGAAGCAGCACTTTATATTCTTTTGCGACTTCAGGATTATCAAAAGCAATGATGAAAACACGTGTATTGTTTTCTGTCTGAAGAATGCACGCTTCTTCATAGTGCGTTCTGATTTTTTGAGTGAACTGAATCGCCTCTTTGGTATTGCTTACCTCAGCATATACGCCATATCCACTTGGGATACTAGCAGTAGTATTTACACTTGGGATATCGAGTACAGACGCGGTTTGCTCATCGCCTTGAGCAAAATATGAAGGATTAGACTCATATTGGAAGATAGAAATACATAATCCTACCAATAGTACCACACAAAATGCATTTGCCATTCCAATGGCACTTATACGCGACTTTTGTTTCTTAGTCGCTGTGTTTTTATCTAATTTCTTTTGTTGAACAGCTGCGTTCTTACGTTTGGTCTTGGTCCTAGCCACTTCTTTTTGAGCAACGAGTTTCTCCACTTTAGCTTCTGGAGTAGAAATTGATGTCTCAGGGATTACGACCTCAGTTCCTTGGGGTAGTGTCGTTAATCGCAGCTTGGGTAGTCCGTAAGATGCCGATTCAAAGTTAACAGCATGATGCGGCACGAACACCACCTTAGCTTCTTTGGTATAATAAAAAGTACCAATACCTTTTAATTCACAGTTTCTTTTGTCGCGTAGCGTTGCCCACAGATTAGTTACGTAGGTTTCTACCATTTTTAGTCCTTGTTCATAAGCACTCTGATTGAGCGTACTTACACGGTTAGCGAGCAATCCGTCGTTGTTGGTGATTTGCTTATTGAAGGTTACCGTCTTTTGCTTAGGGGTACAGTAATTTGCTACACTATTAATCTCTGCTTCTTTTTCATGAAGTAAAAAAGCACCAAACTTTGGTAGTATAACACAGTTGTGCTTATACAGTAAAAATGATATTTCTTTTGTCAAATCCATTCTAATGCAATATTAAGAAAATACGACTTTAAAAACGTGAAAATAATCAGAAACAACACGTTTTAGGTATTAAGCCTCGTGTGTGCGTTTCAACCTTTACTTTCGTACTTGCACATTCTCCTGCGTCTATGCTTTTTTACAGAAGTAAAATATGCTCTGCAATTACAATGAGAAAGTAACCCCAGCCAGCACATTAAATCCTTGTGCTTGGTAGTTGTTCCATAACTCGTAATCTTGGTTCAATAAGTTGTGCACGTTTATAAATCCACTAATATTTTTCTTATAACGATACTCTATGCCAAGGTTTAAATCATTGATGGCGGCAAGTGTAGCTGTGTTGCCTGCCAAATCACGAGCTTCGCGTGTACTGGTAGCAAAGTATCCACCATTGATGTATATTTTATCAGCCATACGCACGGTTGCAAATAGTGCCGCATCATACGTAGGTAAATGCCAAGCTGCTTGCTCCGCTCTCAGACTGTACGAGTAAAAATTACCTCTAAATCCGATATCTACATTTTGATTTACATCAAATTTTAGTTCGCCAGAGAAGGTAAACTTATTCATATCATCTACCACAGTAGTGAAATTACGCAATTGATTGGTATCATTAACAAATAAGTATTGATCCGAAATGATTTCTTGTTTCATCTGAATGCCATACGACACAAAGTTTTTGAATCCGCCATTCATCCCAGCGTGAAGCGTCCATACGTAAGGATTAGATAGGTTCACATTATTTCCCAAAAACAAATTCTCATAACTAATGCTTCGCAATGTATTCTTTTGCAAATCACCGGTTACTCCCGCATAAAAACGCAATTTTTTCGGGACTAGGTAAGTCTCCGCTCTCAGGTGTGGAGCAGCTTTAATCTCACTAATAGTAGAATCCAAAATACCTATGTAGTTCATATTAAGACCCATGTCTATGGTCCATTTCTTAAACTCAAACTCGTAATGTGGCTTTACATCAATAAATAGTCTGCTGTAATCGGCCAGATCAGTAAGTTGGGTAAAAGTACCACCTAGGTCCAGGTGCAAATCACCAGAGCCCAGTTTCATAGTGGTGTTGTTGGTGAGATAAACGGTAATTTCGTTTTCGCCTAGTTTATCAAAAAGGTTAAACCCAATATCAAAATCATTTTTCGCCTTAGACTTATTAATCGTCCAATTTAATTTTGAGCCAATGTCATTGTATATCTGATTGATATCGCCCAGCTCTAGTACGTTTGCCGTATCTTCTAAGTAACCATAGTAATGCACCACATTACGGTTATAATCTATTTCACCGTACAGGTTATTACCTTTTTCACGCAGCCCATACGCTTTTATTCTATTTTCACTAAATAGTCCTTGGCGTGGATTATTAGAGGCATTAGCCGCGTGGTGTTTCACCTTTAGCCCGTAGGTATAATACTTGTCTTGTGTATTGTGTATGCTCGCATCTAGGTAGGAGGTAAGGTAGTTTCCCCCACCTATTTCTATATAGTTATCAAAAAGATCTTCTGGTTTCTCAGGTTTGATGAACACTGGATTGATAGGCGAGTACACCGCTTTGGGTTTGTAGGCCACATTGGGAAAGGTGTACTTATATACAGGTGCTTTCACTTTAGGTTCTTCTAATGTAGGCTGTATGTCAATCTTTACTGATTCCGCCATATCGGGCTTATACCGTGTGTTTACCGTTACATCTGCCAGTGTAGTGTCGCGTTGAGCCAAGAGTTGAGTAGTACTCAAGAGTAACAATAAGCTCAATGTATATGTGAAGTGTATGTGTCCCACGATTAATTATTTGAACGAATTTAAGGCTAGTGTAGTACATCAAGAGGTGGTATTTGGTATATATATCAACACATTTTCCAATAGTTGTGAAGTAGCATGGTTTAGTATATATTTGGTTAAAATAGTTTGGATAATAATAATGTCAAAGAAGCAAAACGACGATAAGCTGAAAGCACTAAAGATGACCATTGACAAATTGGAAAAGTCTTATGGTAAGGGTGTAGTAATGAAAATGGATGACGATAACATCGTAAAGGTAGATTCTATCTCTACGGGTTCTTTGGGTCTGGATATTGGATTAGGAGTGGGTGGTTTCCCTAAGGGTAGAGTCATTGAAATATATGGCCCTGAATCTTCGGGTAAAACAACCTTAGCGATGCACTGTATTGCCGAAGCTCAGAAAAAAGGTGGAATATGTGCTTTCGTAGATGCGGAGCATGCATTTGATAAGTTCTATGGTGAAAAAATAGGTATAGATACCAATGAGTTACTAATCTCGCAGCCCGATGATGGTGAGCAAGCACTGGAGATAGCCGACAATCTCATACGTTCTGGGGCTATTGATGTAATCGTGATAGACTCTGTAGCAGCTCTTGTACCACGTGCCGAGCTAGAAGGCGATATGGGAGATTCTAAAATGGGTCTGCATGCCAGACTGATGTCTCAGGCACTTCGTAAACTTACGGGAACTATCAACAAGACTGGTTGTATCTGTATCTTTATCAATCAGTTGCGTGAAAAAATAGGCGTAATGTTTGGTAATCCTGAAACCACTACGGGTGGTAATGCCTTGAAGTTTTATGCTTCGGTACGATTAGATATACGTAGAATAGGAAGTATAAAGGATGGTGTAGACATCATAGGCAACAGAGTGAAGGTGAAAGTAGCCAAAAACAAAGTAGCTCCTCCGTTCCGTGTGGTAGAATTTGACATTATGTATGGTCAAGGAATATCTAAAGTGGGAGAGGTGATAGACCTAGGAGTAGAGAATAATGTGATTCAGAAAAGCGGTAGCTGGTTTAGCTATGGCGAAACACGCCTCGGACAAGGACGAGACTCTGTAAAACAACTCTTACTAGACAACCCAGAAATGATGGACGAAATAGAAGGTAAGATTTTCAAAATCATTAACGGGGACGAAGATGAAGTAGCACAAGCAGTAGCCGAATAACCCCTTATTCAGAGAACGAACAATTCAAGCCTCGCTGCCATTTGGTGGTGAGGCTTTTTTTATATTGCTAGATGCGAACTCAAGTTGGTATAGATTAACTAAACCTTGTATTTGCACCAAGAGGGACAATAGGTACAAGTCATAGCATAAAAATTACCGTGTTCCTTTATAGTTGCCTTGGTACTTGCGGTAGGGTGCAGCGAGGTACATCATTAGTAATCGGCTCATTCTGAAGCTTGCTGGTGCGGTAAGCAAGGAAAAACCAATAATCGCTCCGATGTACCAACCAAGACTATACTCCTCAAAGTAAGAGAAGTAGAAAAAACCAATGATAATGAGAAAGGCTACAGTATAAGCATAACTAAAATACATAGCACCCCAAAAGAATCCCGGCTCACTCTCAAACTTGACCTGACACGATGGGCAGTGCTCATTCATATCTCTAAATCGCTTGAGATTCCAAACTGTGTGTGTAAATACATTGCCCTTACGGCATTGAGGGCATTTGCCTCTAAAAAAAGCTAGCAGTCCACTCATCTTACTTCTTACGTTTGTAGTACCAAGCGGTGCCTACTACGGCAATGGCCAAATACGGTGTTGCAAGTAAGTAGAGTATACCATCATTAAGCCCTTTCCCTTTGGCATCTTCTCCTTCCATACCACTCTCTACCGATGCCTTACACATAGGGCATTGTGCGTTGGCATCTAATGAAATAAGACTAGCCGTGGTGATGAGGCTGAATGCTATTAGAATTTTTTTCATTGGTTCAAAGATACTATTCGGTTGGAAGAAAGAAGAAGTTTTGAATGTGACTTGGATTACTTTGTATCGTTTCCAACTTGCCATTTTGCAAAACCATAGTGTTATATCCTAATCCGTTTAAATATTGAAAACAGTCTTGTCTATTTTGATTGTCCCATAGTTCACAGTAAATGATCGGCTTACAGCGTTTTAGTAGATTTTCTGCTCCTAAAAACACTTCGTACTCAAAGTTTTCTACGTCAATTTTTATTGCATCAATTTGCTTATTCGCAAATGCGGCCATATCATCGAGTCGCTTACAATCAGTTTCAAATAAGCTACCATCATTGAATTCCTCCATCTTGTCGTCTACCACGTGCGAGAGGCCTTGTTTTTTTACACCGTCTACAATAGGTAATACCAATTGGATGGTCTTATTCTCATTTCCCAAGGCGTTGGTTAATAAGGTGAGATTGTTCAATGCATAGCGTTGCTTTACCTTTTGTACTACACGATAGTTGTTAGGCATCGGTTCAAAGGCGATAGTCTCTTTAGTTTGCTTAGCGAGGTAGTAACTCATTAGACCTAAATTAGCCCCAATATCCAAGGCCACACCATCAGGCTGAATCAAACTAAGGAAATGAAAAAAGTCATTTTCATTTTTATCACTTTTGAGTATTTTGAGCTTGTAAAGGGTGAAATACCATAAGTAGGTATCATACCCGAAAATACGCTGCAGAGATCGCTGTATAAATGCTTTCAAAGGGTAACTCAGAAAGAGTAGTAAGGAGATATCATGAGATACACAATTACACCTGTTACGGCTACATAAAGCCATATAGGAAAAGTAAATCGCACAATCTTACGATGCTTATCTATTTTTTGATTAAGTGCGTACCAGAAAGATAATAATATAAGTGGTAACACCACAGCGGCTAGAATGATGTGTGTGATGAGGATAATGTAATACACATAACGTATAATTCCCTCACCTCCGAATGTAGTTTCCGGCACAAAAAAGTGATACACGACATAACTGATCAAAAAAAGTGCTGATAAACCAAATGTGGTAATGTTCAACGCTTTGTGACGTGCTATATTTTTCGCCTTGATGGCTCGGAGTGATAAGACAAGCAAAACAGCACATGTACCATTGATAATGGCGTGAAGCAATGGCAATCTATAGATAAAGTCTGGGAATTCAGTAGGTGGATTGAGTACACGCTTGTTGAGTAATACTACAAGTACGAATACCACAATACTCAGTACTAATGCTATTCTGAAAAATGTCTTGTCGCTTATTTTATTCATCTTCTTTTATGGCTTCTTTATCTTTGTATACTTTCAGTAAAAATCGAGCATCTTTTATCATTTCCATAACCTCAGTGATTTTTAGCCCGTCGTATATACCTCTTACATGGAAATCTTTGTCTACCAACATAATTTTTTCACTATGGATAAAGTTGTTGGTGTCTGGCACTTCTTGTATTACCGCTTTATAACTATCCTTTGCCAGGTGGTATATCGTACTTTTTTTGCCGGTTAAAAATTTCCACTGCTTGTCGTTCACCTCAAACTTGTCTGCATACGCTCGTAATATAGGCACACTGTCATTGTATGGGTCTACCGTGTGTGATAAGAATAATACATCCGTACTATTTTCTAATTTTTGCGAAGCAATTTTCATATGCCCATTGATCGTGGGACATACATCGGGACACGATGCAAAAAAGAAGTTGGCAATAAAAACTTTATCCCCAATGCTGTCGCGACTAAAAGGTTTTCCGTTTTGATCAGTTAGCTCAAACTCATCAATGATGTAAGGCACTTCTTTACCCATTTCATCGGTTGTAAAAACAGGAAGTTCGTAATATCCAGTTTCGGATTTTTTGAGTAAAAGGGCAAATAATACAGGTAATCCCAATATCACAGAGATTACGGATACTACTAGAATACGTCTGCCAGTAGATTGTTTCATATAGGTATAAGGATTAACTCCTTAAATTGTTCCCCAAAAGTTTCCTTCGTACATCATCCAGAATAGGAAGAAGATGATGAAAGCCATAGGAAGTATAATCATATAGCCAAGCTTTTTGTGCTCGTGCTTCATGTGCATAAATGTCCCTACGATAAACCACGCTTTGAGCACTCCCATTACGATGAAGAATATATTTCTACTCATACTTGGAGGCCATACAAAGTATGCAACGATATCTGCAATGGTCAAGAAGGAAAGAATCCAAAATCTGCCCCAAATATCTTTAGTACCGTGACTTTCTACCTTGGGAACCCAAGTCGTAGGGTCGTAATTCTCTGTATCGTGTATATCTACGTTATTATTTGTATGTGAAGACATGTTACTGTAATTCTTTAATGGTTGATGAAAATATACTTAGATCAAATAGAAGAAGGTGAATACGAATACCCATACCAAGTCAACAAAGTGCCAGTACAGACCTACCTTTTCTACCATTTCATAATGTCCACGCTTGGCGTAAGTTCCTTTAAGGTTATTGATATAGATGATTATATTGAGTACTACTCCTGAAAATACGTGGAAACCGTGAAATCCTGTTACTCCAAAGAATAAAGCAGCAAATGCTGGCGGACCATAAGGATTTGACCACATTCTTGCACCTGCAGAGATAAAGTTTGTCCATTCCCAAGCTTGACAGCCCAAGAACATAAAACCACCAATGATAGTGAGTAACATCCATTTGGATACAGCTTTTTGGTCCCCTTGTTGTCCTGCTTCTACGCCCAATACCATCGTTACACTACTCAAAATCAAAATAAGTGTCATCAAACTAACGAATATAAGCGGTAGGTGTAGCCCGTGAGCAAAGGGGAAGTGGTTGAAAACCAAGTCTGGTGAAGGCCATTGAGCTTCGGTAAACACACCTAATTCTCTAAGTGCAGGGATGAAATGCTCTGCGTGCTCGGCAGCGTGTTCTGCTCCGTGCTCTAAAGCAGTTGCAGCATGAGATGCTGTTTCGGCTACATCTGGAGCAAATTTTTCTTGTACATTCTCAGCAAACTTTAATTCAAGAGCGTCTATTTGCTCTATCGGAGTGGAATCATAGCTATAGCGTATAGCACCGTAGGCTATAAGTAGCGATGAAAATGTAAATGCATCTGAGAGCAGAAAGACCCACATCATTAGCTTTCCGTAACTTACATTGAAAGGGGAGTTACCTCCGCCCCAAGTGCTTGATTTTGATATAGTTTGTGTTGACATTGGTTAAAAATCGGGTGCAAAATATAAAAACAAATACAAATAAACCCACAACAAGCCTACAAAGTGCCAATAAGTATTGCACATGCTTATTTGTAAGGTATTTTTCTTATGTACCTGCAGGTTAAAAGTCTTTCCTAAAATAACAGATAGGTATATGATGCCGCCTATGATATGTGCTAAATGAATAGCTGCAATAGCAATTAAAAATGAAGCCGAAACTCTATCGCCATATTTAGGATTTACAAAGTGTAGTCCATTATCTGATAATTCTACCCAACCCAAGTATTGAGTGTACCCAAAGCCTAAACCTAGGAGTATGGTAAGAATAAGTCCAATTTTTACGCCACCCAACTCATCTTTTTTGGCACTTCGGTAGGCATATAACATGGTAATGGAACTTACAAGTACGATGATAGTTGAGTATAAAAATAGGGTAGGTAATTCAAAATCATACCAATTCCCATCTCCTTTTCGTACGATGTAAGCACTTGTGAGTCCTGAGAATAGCATTAATATTCCGAGGAGTAATAGCCAAAGGCTAAATTTTTTAGGGTGAACTCTTCCTGTGTATTCTACTTCTTGTGCCATATTCATTATATCTTGTCTATTAGTAACACTACGAGAACAAAAGGGTTGTACAATATGGATGCAAACATCAAACTTTTTGCATCTTTTATGGATAGTGATTTGTAAAGTTTAATTGCCATATACATTAGAGCAAGTGAGCCACCCAATAAGAGTGTAACGCTTAGTACCCCACTCATATTGATAAGATACGGCAGTACACTTATGGGTATCAACAAAATGGTTGAAATAAGTATAACCATAGCCGTTTTTTTTGATTTCCCAGAGCGTAGAGGAAGCAATCTGTAACCTGCTTTTTTGTAATCATCATCTAGCACCCAAGCAATGGCCCAAAAATGAGGGAACTGCCATACGAACTGGATAAGAAAAAGTATACCTGCTGCTGCAGAAAAACGTCCTGTTGCTGCCACCCATCCTAATAAAGGAGGAATAGCTCCCGGTACAGCTCCTATGTAAACAGCAATACTCGATACTCGCTTGAGTGGTGTGTATATAAAAGCGTAACTAATCAGCGAACCGATACCCAATATAGCTGCATATGTATTGAGGTAGTGACCTAATAAGTAAATCCCAACAGTACCTGTAATCACACAGAAAATCGCTGCTTCTAGTACGGCCATCCTTCGTTGAGCGAGCGGACGGTTTTCGGTACGGGTCATCAAGATATCAAAGTCTTTTTCTACAATTTGGTTTAATCCATTGGATGAAGCAACTACTAGAAAACCACCAATGATTAGTGCAACGAGTTCTGTCCAGTTTAATTCACCTGTGTAGCCTATGAGATAGCCGAAGATAGATGACAATACAACCGTAAATGTCAGTCTGAATTTGATCAGTTGGCTATAGTCTTGAAGCTTGGCTTTGAGACCAATAGATTCAGTTTGCATGGTGGCTGTTTTCAACGGATTATGTTGCTTGTTTTGCTGATTTTAAAAACGAAGTGCAAATATAAAATTGTAACACAAATATACCGGCACCTAAGCTAATATGGAAAAGTTTTGAAGTAGATGCAGTAGCCTCTATCAATGCTAATGGACCCCAAATAATTTGAGCCATAGCCATCACCATTATCCATCGTGAATTTTTACCCCAAAAAGTACTCTTACCAGCGTAGATGAATTGGTAAATACTCACAGCTAGTATCACAGCACCTAATACAGCGTGCCACTGAAAAGTAGGATACATCGCTTCTATTTTTTCATTGATCTGTGATAACACGGGTAGCAAGTCATACAGCTCGCGTACCTCTGCACCCAGTATAACTTGAATGCTGCTCAAAGCCAAAAGCAATATGCTGACTGTTTTGAGTTTAGAATCGATGGTGCCGTAATCTATTCCTGCAGCATATCTTCGAGCGAGTATAAAAAAACAAATACTGGCAAAGGCAGCAATGAAATGTACCGTTACGATCCCGCCTATGAGATTACTATTCACAACTACTGCACCTAGTAGTGCATTGAAAAACACAAATACTAATCCCAACAGCGTAAGCCAAAATACCTTCGGATTTTGCCGTATATACTTTAAGCTAAACAGAAAACACATTAAAACAATTATCCCTGTTATCGCTCCCCACAATCTGTTGATGTATTCTACATAGGCTTTTACTACGTTGAACTGATGAGTTTCTTCTAAGACCGAGTTGTTTAAGATTTGTTCCGCCTTATCCTCCATTCCAAAGCTACGCAGCAATGCTGCAAAACGTTTGGTTTTTTTGACACGTTGAACCTTAAAGAAATCTTCGTATTCCAATGGAAGTTCAGCGACAGAAGTAGGAGGAACGTATTCTCCAAAACACTTGGGCCAGTCGGGGCAACCCATACCACTTCCGGTACTACGCACCAAACCGCCGATTACAAATAACATGAAAATGAAAAAGGTAGATAACCAATTCAGTTTCAGGTAGCGTGTGTGTCCCATGTTTATTGTTTCTTTTTGGCAAAAAAAAGCCGCCTCGAATTATGATACAAGGCGGCTTTTGGTGCACTGCTTAGGCAGTGCGTGGTTTAAACCAATTTCGTATGAGGGTGAAGAAACTAACTGTTTCAGTCTCTGGTTTATCTTTGGTAGATGGTGCAGTGCCTGTGTTGGTTTCAAACAACTCTACTACGTGACTTTCGTCAGGAACATTTTGCATTTTGAAATCTTCATCGTAAGCTGGGTTACTGTAATCATACGCCCAACGATATACGGTAGGAATAGCACCTGGCCAGTTACCGTGAATACGTTCTACTGGAGTAGTCCACTCTAATGTATTAGCCTCCCAAGGGTTTTCCGTAGATTTTTTACCGATGAATATGCTAGAGAAGAAATTGTAAATAAAAACTAACTGTGCAATACCACCGAGTATAGCCGCTAGTGTCATCAATACGTTTACATCTGCCCACTGTCCGTACTCAGGTAATAATGTAAATGCATAGTATCTACGTGGTACACCTGCCAAACCAATGAAGTGCATCGGAAAAAATACCAAGTATGCTGATGCAAATGTTAACCAGAAGTGAATGTAACCTAAAGGCTTATTCATTAATCTACCAAACATTTTTGGGAACCAGTGATAAATACCAGCTAACATACCAAATATTGCGGCACAACCCATTACAATATGGAAGTGACCTACTACGAAGTATGTATCGTGTAATTGAATGTCAAGCGTAGCATTTCCTAAGAAAATACCGGTAAGACCACCCGATATAAAGAACGAAACCAGTCCGATAGCAAACATCATTGCATTTGTGAATCGAATGTTACCTCTCCACAATGTAGCGAGGTAATTGAATGTCTTTACGGCAGAAGGTACAGCAATTATCAAGGTAGTTACCAAGAATACTGCTCCTAGTAAAGGATTCATTCCTGTAATAAACATATGGTGTCCCCATACGATAAATGAAAGGAATGCAATACCGAGTAGTGATATAACCATTGCTGTGTAACCAAATATTGGTTTACGAGAGTTTACAGCTATAATCTCAGAAGTGATACCGAGTGCTGGCATAATGATAATATATACCTCAGGGTGACCTAAGAACCAGAATAAATGCTGGAACAAGACAGGGCTACCACCCGTGTGTTCTAGAGCACCTGCCGAACCAAGGTATATGTCAGATAAGTAAAAACTTGTTCCAAATCCTCTATCAAACATTAATAGTAATCCTCCTCCGAGTAATACAGGGAAAGATAATAAACCAAGAACAGCCGTAAGGAACAACGCCCAAACAGTAAGAGGTAGTCTCGTCATAGACATACCTTTTGTTCTCATATTAAGCACTGTACTTATGTAGTTGATACCACCAAGTAATGATGATGCGATGAATAAAATAATGGCTACTAACCACAATGTCATACCCATTCCCGAACCAGGCATTGCTTTGGGTAATGCACTAAGCGGTGGGTAAATAGTCCATCCTCCAGAGGCTGGTCCTGTTTCTACAAATAATGAAGAAAGTAAAACTACGCTACTTAGGAAAAAGAACCAGTAGGATAACATATTCATAAAGGGCGAAGCCATATCTCTTGCTCCTATCTGTAAAGGAAGCAATAAATTGGCAAACGTACCACTAAGTCCTGCTGTAAGTACATAAAATACCATAATAGTACCGTGCATGGTTACAAGGGCCATATAATATCCTGCGTCTAATTTACCATCTGGAGCCCATTTGCTACCAAAAAGCCATTCTAATATAGGAAAAGAAGTATCTGGGTATGCCAATTGTAAACGAAATGCAATAGACATTCCCATACCAATAAGCCCCATTATAATACCTGTTATCAAAAATTGTTTTGAGATCATCTTGTGATCCATACTAAAGATGTACTTCGAGATGAAGGACTCCTCGTGGTGGTGATGATCGTCTGTGTGTGCGTGTGCTACTGCTGTACTCATTCTTTTAATTCTTATCTATAAATTAATTTGATGCTACTGTTTCAGTACCCTCTTCAGTACTTTCTGTTTCCGCGTTCTTAGTTTCTTCTTTCTTAACAAACAATGCTGCCTGTTCGTTCATCCATTTATCGTAAGCTGCTTGATTTTCTTCTACAACTACCTTCATTTTCATATTAAAGTGAGCGTTACCGCATATCTTGTTACATACTAAGTAGTAATCAAACTCTGGGTCTCCCTTTATTTCTCTCATATCTCCTGTAGATAAGATAGGCTTAAAAGTAAACTCTGTAGGTAATCCCGGTACTACGTTCATTTGTGTACGGAAGTAAGGTAAGTACGCGGAGTGTATTACATCTCTTGCTCTAAACTTGAGTGTGATGGGTTGATCTTTTACTAAGTGTATCTCTTGTACTACTCGGTCATCATCTCCTTCGCCTGTAAACATACTGCCTTTGGCCGCAGCTAAGGCTCCTTTGAGACGTTCTATCTGCGTATTGCGTGCTCTTATGGTCAGCTTGAGGTCATTGAGTACGTCACCGCTTTCATACGAGTGAATTTCTCTAAGATGTGCATCTCGATCATCACCTACCAAACCACCTAGTGTTGACCTTAGTTTGGCTTCTTCTTGTGGCAATCTGCTGATCGCTTCATTGAGTGAAACGATTTCCTCTTCTAGCTCGGTAATCAATCCAGTAGCGTGCTCTCTGTTAGCTACTCCAAGTGGATTAACACCGTTTATAAGGTTATAATTTGCTTTACCTAGTTTATTGTCTTCTCCTGGATAACGTGCGTTCCAACCAAATTGATAAGCAAATACTTCTATCTGTAATGCATCTTTACCCGCATCGCTTCTCAATATTTTGTTCCACATCTTGAAACCGCCTGATACGAGGATGGCAAGTACTATGGCTGGTATTATTGTCCAAACTAATTCCAGATTGTTGTTATGTGATAAGAAGTATGCTTTTCTTCCTGGTTTTTGTCTGTATTTGAACGAAAAGAAGAATAACAAAAATTGTGTAATGAAGAATACCGGCAAAGTTGCTGCAAATGTCCATTGCATCATTCTGTCCATATCTACTCCGTGCTCCGATGCACTCTGTGGTAATAAGAAATCCTTGTGAATGCTATATTCGTAGAGTACAAGTCCGAAGAAACCTACCAAGAATACCAACATCATGTAAGCATTGATATTATTCCAATTGATGATTTCTTTTCCTGTGACGTTAGATACCAATTCTAAGATCCCGAAGAGCATCAATAGTATCACAAAAACAAGAAGACACATTACTACAACTGCCCAATTGATATTGTTGAATAGTGAATTTGGTACCTCTGGTGGTTCAGGAGTATCAATAGGTTCACCACCACCTTCACTTGGACCATCACCGCCATTATCTATCCACATCAGTATAGATGTAATCTGCTTATCGCTCAGATTTTCGAAGATATTCATAGCAGACTTGTTGTATTCTGTATAAATAGCGTTCGCTCTTTCGTCACCTGATTTAATTAATTTTTGATTGTTTTTGATCCAAGCGTTGAGCCAAGTCCAATCTTCTTCATACTTATCTACCACTCCTTCCAGTCCGGGACCTACAAGTTTTCCTTTCAATTTGTGACAAGAAGCACAATTAGCTGCAAAAAGTTTACTGCCTTCTTCTATGCGAGCATCGGTACCGTCCTCTCCAGCAATCTGACGGGTAAGTGTGCTTTTGTAGGCGAATGAATGTTGAACGAATAATAATCCTAAGACTAGGAATAACCACTTGGTTTGTTGTTTGAATTTGTTAGACATCTATACTCTGTTTTATTGAGTTCAAATTTGGTGAGGCAAAAATACTTTTTCTCTCTTATATAAATAACACACCAAACACAAATAATGCACATTCTAATTTTTTTTTAGACTGTCTACAAATAGATTTGAAAATGAGCGGATTAGAAACACAAAAAGAGGGTAAAAACCCTCTTTTTGAAACCAAAAACTAAAACTGAAATAGTATATTGTTAAATGTTTTAAAACAATATTCTACACAAAGCTAAACACGTGGCTCAAGAAAATTTGTCATACCGTAGTCATATCAGATAAGTAAGACATAAATATGACTAAAGTGATTGGTATAAGGCTTCGTATCGAGCAAGAAGTTTTTCGGAATCAAAATGTGATAATCTGCTAATTATAAGGCTTTCCAATCCTGCTCTATTGTCTTGCTGGAGCATTAACCTTAGTGTCTTTGTGATTTCATCCACATCAAGAGGGTTGAAATACAAAGCTGCATAACCACCTACCTCAGGCATACTACTGAGGTTGGATGTAGCGACGGTTTTGCCGTAAGAAAAAGCCTCCAAAATTGGAATCCCAAAACCTTCGAACAAAGATGGATACACACAAAACAAACTATGTTGATAAAGTGAATCCAGTTCTGCGTTGCTTACATTGGTTTTGATTATAATATTGGGATTATGCTTTGCAAGTGCTTTTACCTCCTTATACGTATCTCCTTTTTGCCCAGCAAGTACGAGCTTTACGTTCGTGTATAACCCTAAATACGACTTGATGAGTGTTGGAATATTTTTACGCTTACTAAAACCACTTACACACAACATATACGGCCCTTCTACTTGGTTAGTATGCTCTGCGTGCTTCCTTGGCTGAACACTAAGGGGGATAACATCTACCTTGTTTTTATCTGTACCAAAGTAATGTATAAGATCAGCTTTAGTCTGCTCGCTCGGTGTGATGATTTTAGTTGCATGTTTTTGAGCATAATGCAGTTTACGGTTGTAAATGATTTTATCAATACTGCGATAGTTTTGGGGATACCGCTTGTTGATAAGGTCATGAATGGTAACGACCGCTTTAATATTGGTCTTATGAATGCCAAAGGGTATCTCGTTGCTCAAGCCATGAAAAATATCAATACCATCCGCCTCTAATCGCGAACACACAAATCGCGAACGCCATAGGCTTGGAGAGGCCTTACTAATACCAATAGGTGAGTGTACGGGTAAGTTTACTGTTTGTGATATTTCATTGGGTTGATACAGGTGGTATTCGTAGGCGTTACGTTGGGCTAAACCGTCTACTAGCCAACGAGCATAATTGCCCAGTCCTGTGCTATTGTTAAAATAGCGTTTTGCATCAAAACCAATTTTCATCAGAGGCGTGAAATAGGTTATACAGCTACTTGAAAATCGCGTAGTACATCATTTAGCGAGGTCTTTTTATCGGTAGATTCTTTGCGAGTGCCTATGATTAGGGCACAGTTTACACCATAGCTTCCTGCGGCAAACTCTTTTTGGATACTCCCTGGTATCACAACACTGCGAGCTGGAACTCTACCTTTATACTCTACCGGTTCTTTACCCGATACGTCAATGATCTTTGTGCTCATCGTGAGGGTTACACCTGCACCTATTACTGCCTCTGATTCTACGTGTACTCCTTCTACTATGATACATCTACTGCCGATGAAGCAATTATCTTCTATAATTACAGGAGCAGCTTGCACAGGTTCTAATACACCGCCTATTCCTACACCACCACTTAGGTGAACATTTTTACCTATCTGTGCACAACTGCCTACGGTGGCCCAAGTGTCTACCATGGTTCCACTATCTACATAAGCACCTATGTTGACATAACTAGGCATCATTACTACTCCACGAGCTATATGAGCACCGTAGCGAGCCACAGCGTGAGGCACTACACGTATTCCTTGAGCAGCATAGTCTTTTTTGAGAGCCATTTTGTCGTGAAATTCGAAAGGACCTACTTCTATCGTTTCCATCTTACGAATGGGGAAGTAAAGGATAACAGCCTTTTTAACCCAATCATTTACTTGCCAGCCATCTTCAGTAGGTTCGGCACATCTCAATTGGCCTTTGTCTACCAGTTCTAATACTTCGTTTATGGCGTTTATTACGTGGTCTTGAGTTAATAGTTCTCTATTCTCCCATGCCTCTAAAATGGTGTTTTTTAATTCAGTCATTGCGTTATGTTGCAAAGGTATTTAGAATTAATGAATTTAGCGAGAATAGCAGTCGATAAGAGAGCTTATCTAGCTTAGCCAGATAGACATTTCGTCATCTTTTTCCTCGTAGTTTATGTGTTCCTTCACCGTAGTAGCGAGTGATATACCCACGTAATTAGCCTGTATGGGGAATTTGTGATGGTCACGATTTGCTAGTACTGCTGTTCGCACGCTCTTCGGATTATGGTTCAGCACTTCTTTGAGTGCAGCAGCCAAAGTTATTCCGGAATTGAGTACATCGTCTACGAGTATTATCGCATTTCGGCTAATTATTGCTGAATTTTCCAGCGTAATGTCCGCCTCAAATGGATTTGTTTTGTCTAAGCTTAATGTGACGAGCTCTACCTTAGCATTGCCATTCTGCTCCAGTCGAGATTTTATTTTTTGAGCAACGGCTGTTCCTCTATCAACCAATCCTACCAATACTATCAGTTGTTCACCATAATGTTGTTCCAGTATTTGCCAAGCAATACGATCGAGCTTTAGGGAGATTTCGGAGTGAGATAAGATGAGCGACTTTTGCATAACGAATTATCCTTTGAATTGTATTACGCCTGATTCTCTCATTTTTAGGATGTTGTGATGAACGTCCATTGCTTGAGAAATGAGGGAATTTACCCCGTCATTATATATGACCCAGTCGGCTCTACTCATGCGTTCTCTATCCGTAGTTTGATTTTCTATGCGTTTCAGAATGTCTTCACGCTTTACGTGATCACGCTTCATAATACGTTCTATACGCGTTTCTATAGGGCTATTTACTACAATTACCTTATGCAAATTTAGATAAGCATCACTCTCGAATAATAAAGCAGCCTCTTTTATGGAATAAGGTTCTTCTTTATACTCTAGCGTCCAAGTCTGATAATCATTTTTTACAGCGGGGTGAACAATACCGTTTAGCACCTTCAGCTTTTCCTCATTATTGAAAACAACCTTGGCTAGATATTCTTTATTCAGTTCATCCTTACGTGTATAGCTATCCCATCCAAAACTATCGGTAATAGCTTGTTTTATATCCTTGTCATTATGCATAAGCCATTTGGCTCGGGTATCGGCATCATATATTGGCACACCCAATCTGCCAAATATTTTGCAGATAGTAGATTTACCTGCACCTATACCGCCTGTGATACCTATTCTGAGATGCTGCATGTGATATTTCCTTTCTTAATCTTCAGAAGGGCTGTCAGCTAAGAGTGCCGATGCCTCCATATTTATGGCACCTCTATTTATTTTTAGCTTCGCTCCTCCTCCGGTGTCTATTATACAAGTAAGATCTTTTAGCTCGGCTATTTTGCCATGGATACCTCCAGAGGTTACTATTTTGTCGCCTTTTTTGAGTTCGGCTATAAATTGCTTTTGTTTTTTGTTTTTTCTAATTTGTGGTAAGAAGAAAAATATATACATCACCACAAAAAAGAGCAGTGTGATTATTAAATTGGGATTTTCAAACATCTTATTGGTCTTTTTTCTCTACGAAAACCTTGATTTGAAGAACAGTTTTTACGGGATTAGTATTTGCCAAGATGGTGATATCCTTGGTTACCATATCACTTTTCCCTGTACTGTTAAATTCTACGCGAATCTCTCCTGTTTCACCCGGTGCTACTGGCTCTTTTGGTTTGTCTGGAATAGTACATCCACAGCTCGCTGTTGCACTACTTACTACTAAATCACTCGCTCCGTCATTCACAAATTTGAATGTATGCTCTACGCGTTCACCCTCAGTAATAGTACCAAAATCCCATTTCATTTCCTCAAAGGTCATCTTTGGCTCTTTGGTGGTGTTGTTATCTGTTTCGAGTACAGAAGCATCGATCGTATTACTATCTTTAGGTCCGTTTCCACAAGCCGCCATAAAGCTAGCAGCTATAAGTATGTAAAGTATGTTTTTCATTGTGTATATTGTATTGAGTTGCTGTTTTAATTCTTTTAATGAGACAAATGTAAAGGATAAGTTTTTATCCAATTAAACCACGTCCTTTTTTCTGTATTATTTTTTGTTCTTTCCAGTCAGACAAAATCTTATCAAGCGTACCGTTTACGAACTTGCTACTCTTGGGTGTGCTGTACATTTTGGCAATTTCGATGTACTCATTTAGTGTAACTTTTACAGGAATTAATGGCATATATTTAAACTCTAGTAGAGCCATCGTAATGAGCATATAATCTATCTTGGTAATTCGCTCACTGTCCCATCCTGGTGTGTATTTGCTAATGCTTTCGTCTATTTCTGCTTTGTGTGCAAAATATACTTCTACCAAATCGTCGGCCATTTGCAAATCTTCTGGCTCATTTTTGAAAAGCTTTGGTATTTCGATGATTCCATTTTGCTCGTAACCGTCAAAAATCTTTTCTATTGCTTTCAGTATGGGTATTTTCTCGTCATACCAATAGATATTCTTGTCTTCTATCAGCTGCTCAAATTCTACAGAATCTAGCAATAGGTACTTGTAAAATGAACGAGAAAATTCTAAGAAGGTTCTGTCAGATAGTGGGAGTGAGAGTGAGAATGCTAGGGCGTAGAAATCTGTTTGTTTTATGGCTTTGTATATTACAAACATCGTGTCCTTATCCAAGTGCCAGTCGATAGTAGGACGTTGAGATTGAGCATCCATCTCACCTATCTCCATCAATTTGGCGACGAATGTATTTTGAGTAATAAGATTGAAATGTTTGAGGTCATCATCAGATGTCCGGTACTTATAGTCCGTAGGATTATGCTCCGTTTCCATGTAGTGCATAAATGTTGGCAGGAAATTGAGCACTGCAAGCAGGTTGTTACCCATACCGTGCATTGATTTTTTTACATTATTGGCAACCGTGGTAGGGTTGCTCTTAGTTTGGCCAAGTTCTCCAAAGAGAGCCTGGAACGTTTTAATGCGTATTAACCTTCTGTTTAACATCTAATAATTTCAAAGAATTTAGGGGGCAAACCTACATATTTTATCGAGCTATACCGCTACTTTTTTGTACTATTTTATTTTTTCAAATACGTGTATTTCAAACGCTTTATCATTGAGCGTTACAATCTTCTCCTTAGGTACTATAGCGTGTATTTTTTTCCACGTACTATCTTGCTCCAAGCTTAGTAATGGCGTGCCACTTTCGTGTGGGCCAAAGTGTCCATCCCATATCAAAATATCACCATCCTCTGCAAACTGCAGGCTACTTGCCCAAAAATCATAATGCTCCTCTTGATTGTATGGATTGATATCAGCTATCATGGAGAAATAAGGGTATAAGTATATTTTTCTTCTATCGTCAAGAGGTTGGGATTTCATCCAATCTACTAGCTTGTGATACTCTTGCTGCTCAGCAGATACCTGCATGGGATACTTGTATGCGTAATAACGGTATGGTGTGTATATGGCATTTAGCAATACGAAAAGCATAAAGCCGCGTTGGATTAGGACTAATTTATCGCCTAATTTTTGTTCCAGCTGTAGGAATAGATGATGGAGGCCATACGTCATTATAATACTTGCGAGCGGTGCAATTACAACCATAACACGAACGTACCCGCAACTGCCCATTTTGCCTAACCACCATATAGCAGCGTGACTGGCAAAGTACAGGGTAAAGCTGCATAGAATTATACCAATAGCGTGATCGGCAATTCTACTTACCCGCAGCCATCGTATGACATATACTATTGCACCCACCACCAACAGCCACGAAGCAATTTTACCGAAAGTATAATGGCCTGCTCTAAAGTAATGATAAATGTCCCCTCTACCGCAAATGTTGATTCCCGACATCTCAAATTTGATGTAGGGGTTAGAGGTAAATATCCAAAGTGGTTCTCCCTCTATATACCAGCCAAGCAAGTTGAATAGTATGCTACCTACCGCCGTGTACAATATTGCTTTGTACTCACGCTGTATAATTACAATAAATACGAACACTACAAAGAGGATAATGAAACCTTCTGATCGAGCAAAGGGTAAGAAACCCGCCATCACAGCTGAGAGTACATATCTCTTGTCTATATAAAAATAGAGTGTAAGCAACACCAACAAGGCACATAGCGGTTCGGTGAGTGATGAGATGGTATTGTCTAAGAATATAGGAGATAAGAGTGTGAGTATATATCCAAGCCAAGCATTGTTTATGCCTATTTTTAGGAGAATGCGGTACACGAGAATAGAGCATCCTATTAAGCTTACACAGTTAAGCACGATGGCACCATTTATACCAAACTGAACAAAGGGGGATGCCAATAAATTATAAAGTGGCTTACCCCATTGGTCTAAAAATAAATAAGGATACTCCCACGTATATCGTGCTATAAGATAATGATTATAGGAGTCCATTCCGCCTTCCAATCCCGGTGAGAGGTGTGAGAGGTAAGCAATGACTCCCAGCACGACTAAACTAAGAAGTGCCAGAGCCCATTTCTCTAGTTTATCAGTGAAAATTCTGTTGGTATACTGTGAAGTGATGCTCAATCTTTTCTATAATATCGTTAGTTAACAACTATGGTCAGAATTTTTAATTCTAACCCTCAACTATTCCTGTTTCATATTGTTTTAATTACCGTCCGTATGCAGATATGTGTGTTGAGGTGAATGTAAAATTTCAACTTGGTATAAATACTAACTTTGCAGCAAAAGTATTATTAATATTAACTCAATAAATTCTATCCTTTGAAGTCGCTGCTTACGCTACGTAATTACATCATTAGGCACAAACGCTATTTGTTCCTCGGATTTATATTCATACTGCTTTCCAATCTTTTTGCGGTGCTTCTTCCGCCTATTGTCAGAGAAAGTATAGATGGGGTAAAGATAGTTTTGGACACGGGAGAATTCCCTTCTTACATTGACCAAATACCTTCGAGTTTCAAGAGTAAATCGGGGTTAGCTTTATTCGCTGGGCTGCTAATATTAGGTTTTGCATTGCTCAAAGGGTTGTGTATGTTTTTTATGCGTATGACCATTATCATTATGTCACGTCATATTGAGTACGAGCAGAAAAACGATATTTTTAAACATTATCAAAAATTAGGTCAAGGGTTTTATGGTCGTAATTATACCGGTGACTTAATGAACAGAATAAGTGATGATGTAAGCAAGGTGCGAATGTTTACGGGCCCTGCCATTATGTACACTCTCAACTTGTCGTGTATGATTCTTATGGTAGTGGGTTTGATGTTTTATGTCAATGCTGAGATTACACTTTATGTGCTTATTCCGCTTCCTATACTGGCAGTTACCATATATTTGGTAAGTGATGCGATGAATAAAAAGAGTGATCTTATCCAAAAGAAATTGTCTAGCCTTACAAGTTACGTACAAGAGACATTTGCGGGTATACACGTGGTTAAATCATACGCAGCTGAAGCTGACTTCTCTCGTGAGTTTGAATCGATGAATGCTGAGTATAAAGATGATAATATTGATTTGGTCAAAATTAATGGAATTTTTATGCCATCAGTAATTGCCTTAGTAGGTTTGAGTATCTTGATCACTATTTACGTGGGAGGAAATGCAGTGGTCGACGGTAAATTCACCTTAGGTAATATTGTAGAGTATATTATTTATGTCAATATGTTGACTTGGCCTGTAGCTAGTTTAGGTTACGTCACCTCCTTGGTACAGCGTGCATCGGCTTCTCAAAAAAGGATTGACGAGTTTATGAATGTAGAACCGGAAGAAGACCTCGGGCAAGAACAAATAGAGACCCTTACGAGCAGTATAGAATTTAAAAATGTATGGTTCCAATACCCCGAGACAGAAGTTTGGGTGCTAGAGGATATATCCTTTACTATAGGAGCCGGTACTAAATTCGGAATCATAGGAACAACAGGAAGTGGTAAGAGTACAATAGCAAAATTATTGGTAGGAGTTTATAGACCGACCAAAGGAACAATATTAGTAGACGGACTACCCATAGAGCAGTATCGAAAAAGTACGCTGAATGCTCTATTTGGTTATGTTTCGCAAGATATTTTCTTGTTTTCGGAGACCTTAAGGGATAATATCCTTTTTGGTAGTGCTAATGAAGACGATGATACTAACCTAAATCAAGCTATAGCCACCGCAGCCTTGAGTCGGGAGGTGGATACTTTTCCCAATGGATTAGAAACAATGCTGGGTGAACGCGGAATTACGCTGAGTGGAGGACAGAAGCAGCGTACTGCTATAGCCCGAGCATTGGTAAAAAATCCGAAAATATTATTGATAGACGATGGGCTATCTGCCGTAGATACAAAGACCGAAGTAACGATAAAGAATAGACTCAGAGATTGGAATAAAGATCAAACATTTATTAATATAAGTCACCGTATATCATCCGTACAGGATTGCAAAGATCTAGTTTTTATGGATGCAGGGAAAATTGTAGAAAAAGGAAATCATGATGAACTGATTGCTAAGCGTGGAGTATATGCTGCTTTGTTCGAAAAACAAATGATGGTGATGGATTAACTTCTGGGAAGTTATCGCCACATTAACTAAATCATAAAAATTGCGATATTTGTAACTTATTATTTAAAACAAAAAAGAACGATGGGAGAGTCAAACTATGACAGAGAAGAGGTGTTTTCTAAGAAAGTAAGAGCTGGCAAGCGTACGTATTTTTTTGATGTAAAAACTACAATGAAAGATGATTTTTATATCACGATTACCGAGAGTAAAAAACGCTTCGAAGATGGTGGATATATGAAAAGTAAAATCTTTTTGTACAAAGAAGATTTTAATAAATTCTCGGAGGCTTTCACAGAAACAGTGAATTACGTAAAAAGTGACTTGATGCCTGAGTATGACTTTGATGAATTCACTCGCAGAGATCAAGACGATTCGGAAGGTTAATAACTCGATACACAACTAAGAGTATATGCAAAAATCAGTTTGGATTTTTGGAATAGTTGCAGGGCTCATCTGTGCTTTTCTGGAGTATGTGTTTTTTATAGGTACTACAGGTAGTGCTAATGTAATGTTCGCTACCAAGATAGCAGTACTATCTATCTGCATTATTGCAGGGCTTATTTTAATCAAGAAACTTTCTGGTGGGGTAATAAGTATAGCTCGAACCATATTATCAGGTTCACTTATAGCTTTAGTAAGAGCACTTGTTATGGTTATCGCTTTTGGATTTTTATATGTACCCAATGGCGATTTTTACGAGCACAGAAAGCAGGAAGCTTGGTCACAAGCAGAAAAAGCGATGGAGGCCGATGATAAAACTAAACCGGCAGACAAGCCTATGGAGTTGGAAATAATAAAAGAGCAAATAGGAGCTTTGTATGAGCCCAAGGGCTATTCAATGATAACTGTGGGCGGCAGTTTAGTTACTGGATTAGTGTTATCTATCCTAGTTGCAGCATTTATAGGTACCAATATGATGTATAACGAAATCAAAGAATAGTTATGACCAAAATAGAAAGTAATAAAAAAGTTATAGAGAAGCCGATAGTAGAGGTGTACGCCTATCTAGCTGTTCCTGCTAATTATGAGGTGTTAATGCCAAGTAAAGTGAGAAGTTTTGAGGCGACAGAAGATGCTGCCACACTCGATATAGAAGGAATCGGGAAAGTAGAGTTAGCTATCACAGAACGAGCTGAGTATTCACGTATCGTGATGCTTCCTCAAAACAAAGTTCCTTTTAAGTTTGACCTCATTTGGAATCTCACAGAGCAAGGAGATAATACTGAGGTGCAGGCAGTTATCAACGCTGACCTAAACTTAATGATGAAAATGATGGCTGAGGGTTTATTAAAGGACTTTTTGGATGTGCAAGTGCACAAGCTAACACAGCAGTTGTAAGCATTTAATATGAGACTTTTAAAAAAGATTTGGACCCTCTATTTCTTCATCTGTTTCCTCATTTTATTTTTAATTCTTTATCCTGGATTTGTAATTCTTCTTACACGTAAGGAATGGTATCCAAAAGCTCACGCACTACGTCGCTTTTGGGGTAGACTGCTGATGCCTATTACGGGACTTTATGGCAAAACAGAGTACGAAGTACCCCTAGATTCCAAGGCTACTTATATCTTTACCCCCAATCATTTTTCGTATTTTGATATTGTAAGTGTAAATACACAGATGTCTCATTTCTTTAGTTTTATGGCTAAGAAAGAACTGACTAAGTTTCCGCTATTTCGCATATTTTTCAGAACAATAGATATGCCTGTAGACAGGAGTAGTAAAGAGGGAGCAAGAAAAGCATATTATTTAGCTCATAAGAAATTACAAGATGGAATTAGTCTGCTCAATTTCCCAGAGGGTGGAATAGGGCCTCAGGTTCCTGAGATGCGTAAGTTTAAACTGGGTCCTTTTAAGTTAGCTATGGAATATGGATTAGATATTGTACCCGTCACACTGCCCGATAACTGGAAACGAATGCCGTGCGTTGAAACCATTCCGGCAGGAAGTCCAGGGAAGATGAGAATGTATGTTCATCGACCTATACCAACTAAAAATCTAAAACCGGGGGATGAAGTGCGGCTAGCAGAAGAGGTTTATGCTATTATTGAACAGAAATTTAAAGAAATGAATGGTTTATGAGCATCACTGACAAAAAAATAGATGACCTAGCACACTTAGCAAGGCTGGAATTTACAAGCAATGAGAAGGTGAATATCAAGAAGGATGTGACCAGTATTATTGCTTTCTGCGACAAGTTAGCCGAGGTAGATACTGTCCACGTTGAACCCCTCATCTACCTGAGCAATGAGATGAATGTGCTTAGAGAAGATGTAGTCCAAAAACCATTAGACAAAGAAGCAGCTTTGAAGAATGCTCCATTAGCCAATTCAGATTATTTCAAAGTACCTAAGGTAATTAAGAAATAATGGCACTCATAAATTTAACAGACATTTATAAGACCTATCAGATGGGTACGACACAGATTAATGCCTTGAATGGCCTAAACTGTGATATAGAAGAAGGCGAGTATGTAGCACTTATGGGGCCTTCTGGATCGGGTAAGTCTACGCTTATGAATGTAATCGGTTGCCTAGATTCGCCTACCGCAGGAGAGTACTCTCTGAATGGCAAAGACGTAAGTACGATGAGTGATGACGCTCTTGCTCAAGTAAGAAATATTGAAATAGGATTTGTATTCCAATCATTCAACCTACTACCACGCACCTCCGCATTGGAAAATGTTGCACTACCGCTTGTATATGCAGGAGTTGGTAAAAAGGAACGCCTAGAACGAGCACAAGTGGTACTCGAAAAAGTAGGGTTAGGAGATAGGGGAGATCATAAGCCCAATGAATTGAGTGGTGGACAACGACAGCGTGTTGCCATAGCCAGAGCACTAATCAATAATCCAAGTATTGTGTTGGCTGATGAGCCTACTGGGAACTTGGATAGCAAGAGTAGCTACGAGATAATGCAATTGTTTGACGAGATACACGCCGAAGGGAATACGGTAGTGATGGTGACTCACGAAGAGGACATTGCAGAATACGCCAAACGAACCATCAGAATGATAGATGGAAAACTTGCTACGCAGTTAGGTGTTACATAAACATCAGAACAAAAGCGAAGGATGAAGATTTATACAAAATCAGGTGATAAGGGGCAGACCTCACTAGTAGGCGGCACAAGAGTAAGTAAGTCCGACATTAAGATAGAAGCCTATGGCACAGTAGATGAGCTTAACTCAGCAATAGGTGTAGTAGCAGCGGCTCACGAAGCACACCGAGGTTTTCTAAAATCAATACAACATAAGCTATTTAACATAGGCAGTATCCTAGCAGCAGAGCCGAATTTAGAATTTGAGCTTCCAAATGTGTCTATCACTGATATAGAATTATTAGAACAAGAAATAGACAAGCTGACCAGCGGATTACCCAAGCTAAAAAATTTCATCCTTCCAGGTGGCTCAGTAGTAAGTGCGTACACGCACATGGCCAGATGCATTTGTCGGAGGTCTGAGCGTCGTGTAGTGGACCTGCAAGACAATGACTATCAGATTCATATCCAATATTTGAACAGACTAAGTGACTATTTATTTGTTCTAAGCAGAGACTACCTCCGCCTAGAACAAATAGAAGAAGTTATTTGGCAAAAAGACGAATAACTTACGTTACTTTCTTTGTTGGTATATCATTTTTTCTAGCTCTTGGAGTACATATCTTGGGTACTCAAACTGCTCAAATTTTTGAATACTTTTTTGTAAGAAAGCCACTCCAGTTTGTACATCTTGCTTACGCTCTAGGGCGTTATTACCTATTAGGAATAATGTCGCTGCCTCCATTGGTACAGATTGCTGCACGCCAGAATAAGGTCCTGGCATAGGTACAGTAGTTGCCATTAACACAGAATCCGTTTCTAATTGAGTAAGGATAGAGGAACTAAGACTATCAAACATCATTTGATTTCCGTTCTCATAGTGTATTACCAATTTTTGATAGAGGTACTTATAGTCATTTGTTTCCATAAGTAGTTTTTCTAGAAACGCCTCGGCTTTTTCCGTCTCGCCTACTTGCTGGTAAGCTAACGCCATATTTTCTTGTAGTTTTTGATTCGCTTTGCCTGCATTGTATACTTCCTCAGCATACCCAATTCCAGCGTCAAAATTTCCATTTCTCATATAGATACGTGATAGTGAATCTTGATACTCTAAATTGGTGCTGTCTAACATAACAAGCTGGTTCAATGCGAATTTTGCGGTGCTCGCGTCTTTGTTGGTTAGAGCTTGCTGATATAGATCTGATGCACGTTGAATAGAGTTGTCTTTATTACAAGCTGTGATTGCTAATAAAAAAGTTGAAAATAGTAATATGGAGTGTATTTTATTCATGAAGCCACGAAAGTATTGTTTTTTCTATTCGATTACATAATTCTATTTTCGGGAAATATTTTATAGTTTCTGGGATATTTATTTTATAGGCGACTACATTTATTTCTTTTTGAAATATACTTTTTCTAAGTATGGAATTTAGACAGGAGATATCAAGAGCGTTATTTCTTCTTTCAGTATCTTTGTAAACGGTACTATTGCACCATCAAGATAGCATACTATTACTAATTCTTGGTATTGTAAAAAGAAACGTCTGAGAGTTGAATGTAAGCTTCTGCTATTAATAGCCATTGTATGTCGATGTGGTACGTTGTCTTTTACGTGAGAGTTTAGATGCTATTTTTACGTTTATGGCTCAAATATTTGACACTAAAAGTATTATATTTAGTGCATTATATGCTTTAGAATAATGATGGTTGACTATATCGCCTCCTTGAGTCATTTGCCTTATGAAAATTTGATCAGCCATTCTTTTAATTCATATATGGTTTTAATAAGCTTATTTTATTCTTGTTTTAGATACTGCAATACTTATTCAAAGAGGAGTAGTTCTAGGGTTTAAGGATGTTTCATTAGCAGGGAGATACTATCAGTTGTTTCAATTCCCTCTGTGGAATAAGATTCTGAGATATTAATTACTTCCATCTTAAATTATCGAGGATGCTGTTCAGAAAAATGTTAGGAGACACCTTTCAAATATTCTGTGTTTGACACTAATAATACCCCAAACAAATCTGTCTGCGTTTTATGTGTAAATTGAACGTGCGAGTGTTTCATGATTGGCTTCATGCCTTTGGTAATCAAGCATTTTGCTTTATGCGATATTATCTTGAATTTAAGCATACGTACCTTTAGGGACGTAAGAAGGCTCCAACCTTATTGTCATTTAACAATTTATCTTCTTTTCAGGGCCTTATATTTATCGTAAATTTGCGAGTAAATAAGATACGTACATGTTCGAAAATTTATCCGGAAGATTAGACAAAGCTTTTCAAACCCTAAAAGGGCACTCTACACTTACTGAGCTGAATATTGCCGAGACGGTAAAAGAGATCAGACGAGCATTAGTAGATGCGGATGTTAGTTACAAAATCGCGAAAGACTTTACCGCTACCATAAAGGAGAAGGCGATAGGTCAAGACGTACTTACGAGTGTGTCTCCAGGTCAGTTGATGACCAAAATTGTAAATGATGAGCTCAAAGAACTATTAGGAGGTGAGACTAAGCCGATAAACCTAACAGGTAATCCGAGTATTATACTTATAGCAGGACTCCAAGGTTCAGGTAAGACTACTTTTTCTGGTAAACTAGCGGCTCACCTCAAGTCAAAAGGGAGAAGCCCGTTATTAGTAGCTTGTGATGTATACAGACCGGCTGCCATTAATCAGATTAAAGTGTTGGGTGAGCAAGTAGGTGTGCCTGTTTTTGCTAATGAAGAGAATAAGAATCCAGTAAGCATAGCTCAAGAAGCTATAAAGCACGCAAAAGCCCATCAAAACAATGTTGTCATAGTAGATACAGCAGGTAGACTCAGTGTGGATGAGGCGATGATGATTGAAATAGGTAATCTGAAAGAAGACCTCAAGCCTCAAGAGATTTTGTTCGTAGTAGACGCTATGACAGGGCAAGATGCAGTTAATACGGCAAAAGCCTTTAACGATAAACTAAACTTTGATGGTGTGGTTCTCACCAAAATGGACGGTGACACCCGTGGTGGTGCTGCTATATCTATCAAGACTGTAGTTAATAAGCCTATAAAGTTCGTAAGTACTGGCGAAAAAATGGATGCCTTGGATGTTTTTCATCCCGATCGTATGGCAAACAGAATACTCGGGATGGGCGATATTGTATCTTTCGTAGAGAAAGCTCAACAAACTTTTGACCAAGAAGAGGCTGCTGCTCTGCAAAAGAAGATGCGTAAAAATCAATTTGATTTTGACGATTTCTTAAAACAACTCAATCAGATTAAAAAAATGGGTAATATCAAAGATCTGATGGGGATGATACCAGGTGTTGGCAAGGCTATAAAAGATGTAGATATAGACGATGATAGTTTTAAAGGAATAGAGGCTATCATAAAAAGTATGACCACCTATGAGCGTCAAAATCCACAAATACTAGATGGAAGTAGAAAAAAACGTATCGCAACCGGAAGTGGAACATCTGTTACCGAGGTGAATAAACTCGTAAAACAGTTTGATGAAATGCGTAAAATGATGAAGGTAATGAATAGCGGTAAAGGAGGTAGAGCTGCTAAGAGTCTATTCAGGAGATAATGATATGCAAGACCTACGTCGAAACTACGAAAGGGGACAGCTGGTAGAAGACCAAATTCCTCAAAATCCCTTTGATTTATTTACGCAATGGTTTGAAGATGCAAGCTCTGCTGAGGGCATACTAGAACCTAACGCGATGTCGCTTTCTACTGTAACATCTGAGGGGTCGCCAGATTCACGGATTGTTCTGCTCAAAGATTTAAGAAACGAAGCTTTCGTGTTTTATACTAACTATACCAGTAACAAAGGTCAACAGCTAAACGCTAACCCTGCATGTACCTTATTATTTCCTTGGGTAAATATCGAAAGACAAGTAATAGTTAGAGGGAAGGCCACTAAAGTATCGGAAGAAGAATCAACTGCATACTTTAATTCCAGACCCCAAAGCAGTAGGATAGGGGCTTGGGCAAGTTCACAAAGCTCAGTAATACAGAGTAGGGCGGAGCTCGAAGAGCAGCTTTTGTCTTATACAGAAAAGTACGCTGACAATGAACCTCCCAAGCCACCACATTGGGGTGGTTATGGTATCGTTCCTTATCAAATAGAATTTTGGCAAGGCCGACCTAATAGGCTACACGACCGAATTCTGTATACACGTGAATCCGACGGATGGTCTATTACACGATTGCAACCGTAGTCTCATCTTTTAGTCAAAGGATGAGCCCCTACGTTATTATCCTTTGGAGTTTCTTAATTTTGTTTGACTTTCAATAAACGTGGGTTCGCAACACGAAAATATCAAAGAACGATTAACGTCTAAGTCGCTTTTGGCCACATGGTTACTCACTCCCGCCATAGTAGCAGGAATAGCCTTGGTTGGATTTCAAACGTATAGTCTAATTTCGGGTAAATCTATTTCTGACTTGGACTTTGGTATTGGAAAACTATGGTCTACCGACGAGCCGGTTAGACAATTAGAAAGTGCATCTAACACTAAAATCAATTTGCTCAAGAACATAAAAAAGGAGTTGGAAATAGATGTTAATGTTACCAGCCCTATTGAAAATGCACCACTTCCTGTGGTGAAACGCAAAGAAGCTAAGCTCAATACAGTGCCAAAACTTGAGGTGAATAGGGAGGACAAACCAAGTGGATTTATCTCAACAGAGGAAATTGTTGCCAATAGAATTTCGGCCAATTTTGGAGATAAAAGACGTTTGAATTACATCAATAGGTTACAAAACGAATACTTAATCTCTCCAGGGTTGATTCCCCATCGCGGTAAGTGGTACATAGGACTAAATTTTTTACCGGGAGTAAGTTATAGACGCTTCGGTTATAACACTTACGCCACACCCGGTGCAGCCTATGAGGAAAATACACAATATACCTTTGGCCCTACGGAGGATGAACGTAACAAAACCGACAGAGGTATTACAACGTATGCCATAGGATTAGATTTTGGCAGGAGGCTTTCACCTCGTCTTTCGTTATTCTCGGGTATACACTATACACAGTTGGGTGAGCAAATGGTAGTAAAGCACTTAGACCTAGAGAATCCAAACCGTGTAGTGTCTTCATTTATGGATAAGGAACCTACTTACGAACGCTCTGTGGATGAAGATGAAGCTACCATACCGTATACCAATAAGTATCGTTACTTCGAAGTGCCAATCGGATTAACTTATGATGCAAAGACCTTTAAGAACTCCAAAATAGCAGTAAATGCTGCGGTAGTTTTTCAAAAATTAGACAAGGTAAATGCACTGGCTTATGATTTTAATACAGATTATTATTATTGGATGAATAATAAGGAGGAGCTTTATAGCCAGTACGGTTTAGGCGGTAGTTTAAGTGTTGCATTTTCTCAATATGTGGTTGAACGTTTTGAAGTATACATCGCTCCCCAGTTCAGATATAATGTGACTTCTACCTTCAATAACTCTTATCCAATTACCCAAAATCAATTTAATACGGGTATACAAGTAGGCTTTAAGCAACACTTGTTTTAGAACAATTCCATACTCCTTATTCATCTACCTTTGCCTTATATGAGTAAAGTTTATATTGTAGCCGCAGTAAGGACCCCAATGGGCAGTTTTAATGGTAAACTTAGCAGTATTCCTGCACCTAAGCTAGGATCCATAGCGATAAAAGGTGCGTTGGAAAAAGCAGGCATCAAAGCCGCTGAAGTAGACGAAGTGTATTTTGGCAATGTACTTCAAGCAGGGGTAGGCCAAGCACCTGCTCGACAGGCAGCAATGTTTGCAGGATTGTCAAATACTACACCGTGCACTACTGTGAATAAGGTATGTGCAAGTGGTATGAAATCTGTTGCTCTAGGAGCATCATCTATTATGCTTGGTCACAATGATATAGTAATTACTGGTGGAATGGAAAATATGAGTCAAGTTCCTCATTATCTTCCGGGTTCGCGTGGCGGTTATAAGTACGGTAATTTCACTGCCGTAGACGGTCTAGCTCACGACGGGCTGCGAGATGTGTACAATGAGTATATGATGGGAAGTGCCGCAGATAATACGGCAAAAGTTCACCATATAAGCAGAGAGGAACAAGATGCTTTCGCGATTAATTCATACAAGACCTCTGCGGCAAGTTGGGAAGCAGGTAAATTTAAAGATGAGATAATACCTGTAGAAATTCCACAACGAAAGGGAGACCCTATCGTTATGAATGAGGACGAAGAATATAAGAATGTCCGTTTTGACAAGATTCCATCAATACGGCCCGTATTTGAAAAAGACGGTACGGTAACAGCAGCAAATGCTAGTACCATAAATGATGGAGCAGCGTGTATCATACTAGCAAGCGAACGTAAGGTGAAAGAACTAGGTTTAATTCCCATTGCAGAAGTAGCATCTTTTGCAGATGCAGCACACGAGCCTGAGTTTTTTACTACAGCACCTGCATTGGCCGTGCCCAAGGCTTTAGAGAGAGCAGGATGCACTCTTGCTGATGTTGATGCTTTTGAACTCAATGAGGCATTCTCAGTTGTAGGAATAGTAAACACACGCTTACTCGGAATAGATGCACAAAAAGTAAATATCAATGGTGGTGCAGTTTCGTTAGGTCATCCATTGGGTGCCTCTGGAGCCAGAATATTGGTAACGCTTATTAATGTACTTAAGCAAAACAATGGAAAAATAGGAGCCGCAGGAATATGCAATGGCGGAGGTGGTGCAAGTGCCATGGTGATCAAAAATATATAAAGGTGTAATATAGCGTACGAAAACAGACGCTAACAACGTTATTTGTACCATGCGTATCACCTTGTTTTTTTTAACACTGTTTGTTGGACTTGCGTCTATGGCTCAGCGGGTAAAGGTGAAGCCAGAAGACTCCACATACATAGATTCTATACGCAACTTTGAGTATCAACTCGAAGGACTAAGTTATAATATTATTAATGCTAACGATAAGGTAGAGCGTATTACGAGCTGTTATTACTTTATACAAACACTCAAAAAAGCACTACAAGTACCCAACTCATTTGATTATAATTTTGAAAGTATCAAGACGGTATCTACCATCCGATCTGATGATGAAAAATTTAGAGTCTTTACCTGGAATCTATTATTAGATAGCGGTAAGTACATGTACTTTGGGGCGATGCAGATGAATAATGCAGATAGCTTGGAGCTATATGGATTGTATGATAGCTCTGAGTACAATAAGGACGTGTACTACGCCCAATTTGATAATCATCACTGGATGGGTGGGCTCATATACCAGATGCATCATTACAAGTACAAAAAGAAAGATTACTACATCACTTTTGCTTGGGACGGACAAGATGACAAAACGAACCGAAAAATAGTAGATGTTCTCTGGTTTGATGAGGAAGGGAAACCTAATTTCGGAGAGGAGATGTTCGATTTTGATGGCGATTTACAGTCGCGGATTATCTTTGATTTTAATGATAAGGCAGCTATGCTCTTGCGGTATGATAAGGATGAAGAGGCAATTGTATTTGCCAACTTGGTTCCCATTAATCCTCTAATGAAGGGTATGTATGAAAACTATGTGCCTGACGGCACGTATGATTATCTCAAATTTGAAAAAGGTATATGGCGAAGGTATAAGATGGTATTCGAAAGCCGGGGGAAGAAACACGGTAATGATTTAAGGAGAATGTAGTCTACACGTTGTACCTATAATAAATGAACAAAAAAACGATCTCTCACTTGCGTGGGAGACCGTTCTGCTTTAGTGCACTCGAGAGGATTCGAACCCCTAACCCTCGGAGCCGAAATCCGATATTCTATCCAGTTGAACTACGAGTGCTTGAATGCTTTGCAAATATAAAATGTAAATTGAGTCGCAGTATTTTATTTTGAGCTGAAAAGCTAAAAAGATATGCAAAAAAAAGGCCCTGTTCAGCAGAACAGAGCCTTGATATTTTTTTAAGTGAAATGCAATTACTGGATCTTCTTCACGTTTACCGCGTTTAGACCTTTCATTCCTTTTTCCAGTTCAAAAGATACTTTATTACCTTCTATTACGTCTTCTGTAAGACCTTTGTAGTGTACGAAGTAGCTTTCTCCTGTTCCAATTTCTTTTATAAATCCAAAACCTTTTTCAGTATTAAAGAAGTCAATTTTACCTTCACGCGTAGCCTCCATATCAAACTCTTCTTGCTTCGGAACACTAGTTATAATATCCTCTAATTCAAATTCGATTTTCGCATCTGGATCTGGTGGAGTATCAGAAATGTTACCGTGCTCATCTATGTAGGCCATCATGTTATCTAATGTCCCAGCAGTTGCATTTGCTTTTCGCTCCAAACGTTTTTCTTCCTTCTCTTTACGTTTTTTCAAACGCTTCTTTTCTTTTTCTTTTTTACTGTAGGTTTCTTGTGATTTTGACATTAATCGTGTTTAAAATTTGCTTGTTACTGTTGCAAAGATAAGATAAATACACTAATGCCGAAAGCATAGGATGCATAGCTGAGCATAAAAATAATATTTTACTTTCAGTAATTATTGAAAGTAAAATATTATGTATATTTGCTCCTAGATAAGCGAATGAAATTAAACGGTCAACAACTCAAATTTGTGCAAACATGGGGAATACTCGGTAATAACTGGGGTATCAACAAAACGATGGCACAGTTACACGCATTGCTGATGATTAGTGAAAATGCGTTGAGTACAGAGGAGATGATGGAAACCCTTCAAATCAGCCGTGGTAATACCAATATGAATGTGCGAGCATTGGTAGAGTGGGGGCTAGCTAACAAGGAAATGATGGCTGGAGACAGACGTGATTTTTACAGTGCCAAAAAAGATATATGGGTAGTCGCTCGCCAGATTGCCAAGCAACGTAGAAAACGAGAACTTGAACCTGTAATTGCTGCATTGGTGGAGATAAAAAGTGAAACAGTGAATACGGATGAGAATACGGAATTACTGAACCGGGTAAATGATATAGAGGATTTTGCCATAAAGATAGATAAGATGCTTGAGAAATTTGAAAAGAGTGATGAGAATTGGTTTTACAAGGTACTCCTAAAGTTGGTGTGACCTTTTTTTTACCGTAACTTTCAAAAAATATTGAAAATACAAAAAGATGAATATATTTATAACCTATAGTATTTACCTCATAACAGGAGCACTCATTACAGTGACAGTAGGAGCCGACCTATACTGCAACGGCTACTATCTTATCCTAAACTTATTTGAAAATGAGCTGGTGACACAAACGATTAATAAGTTACTCCTCACTGGCTATTACCTAGTAAACATAGGTTACATCGCCCTTACACTTACGCAAATAGATGAGGTGGAAACGACCACAGTAGCATTGGAACAGCTGGCATACAATATAGGTCGCATATTGCTTATATTGAGTTATTTACACTTTCAAAATATTGCTCTGCTTGCTTGGTTAAGTAAGAGAAAGCAAATACTCATAAATCAATTTAATTAACACTTTAAAACACAAACATCATGACAGATTTAATCGTAAAAACCTACATTGCCTATCTTCCAGTAGCCATCTTATTGACCTTCGTAGTCGCACGTATTTTCTTCAAAAACAGTAAGATATTTATGTTAGATATCTTCAGCGGAAGAGAAGAGATTGCGATGAGTACTAACAAGCTTTTTGAAACAGGATTTTATCTCTTGAGTTTAGGTTTTGCACTTTTCCGTATGAAAATTAATAAGAGTAATTTTATCACCATCGACTTTGAAATGGTAGAGGGAGTACGAACGCGAATAGAGACGCTTGTTTATGGCAAACAAGAACTCTTCGAAGTACTAAGTAGTAAAGTGGGCGTTCTGGCGGTTGCACTCGGATTTATGGTATTCTTCCTCATGTATATGCTCTTTAGAGGCAAAAAGAAAAGTGCCGAGGGTAGAGACAGAAAAGAGGAACTGCAGAGAATTCAGGAGATCTAAATTTCATTTGTAGGAACTCGCCTCTGAGGTGAGTTCCTACAAAATTAAAATACAGATGATATCACAATGAAAAAAATCAATAAATACATACAACTATTTCTGCTAGCACTCGTGCCTATTGGGCTATTAGCAAGTATTGCGGATACCTATTATTTAGTTGGGATTTTACTCCTTTCATTGCCCATCGGTGCGACTCAATATATAGGGTCTTTGATAGACACCTTACTGAATGGAAAAAAGAGCATCTATTTATGGCATACCGTACTTAGTACCGTTGTGCTTTTAGTTATTGCTTCTATTACCGACCTTAATTTTCTTTTTAGAGCTGATGGTATATATGAGTCTTTTGCCGAGTTTATTGGTTTTGGAGGTAGTGTTGGATTAGCGATATACTTTTGGGTAATAACTTTTAGTAGAGATTTGGAGTAGATTCTCAATCTTTAGAAACTGATCTACAATTTAACTAATCAACCACTTAACTAAACACAATGAAAATAATACTAGCAGGCGGCAGCGGTTTCATCGGTCGTTTTTTAGAAAAACGATTTAACCAAGATGGCCACCAAGTGAAGGTGCTTACACGAAACCCGAAGAAAGATAATGACATTTATTGGGATGGTGAGACGAAAGGAGAATGGATGAAATCACTTAAAGAAGCCGATGTACTCATCAATATGGCAGGTAAATCGGTGGATTGCAGATATACTAATCGTAATAAACAACTCATATACGATTCACGTTTGAAATCAACCGCCATACTTGACAAAGTCATATCTGAGATAGACGAACCACCCAAGCTATGGATGAACAGCAGCACGGCTACCATTTATCGTCATGCAGAAGATCGACCTATGGACGAAGCTAAGGGAGAGATTGGCACAGGATTTTCGGTAGATGTAGCCTCCAAGTGGGAGCGAACTTTTTTCCGTCAGGAGCTACCGTACACGCGTAGGGTTGCACTTCGCACAGCCATTGTATTAGGAAAGGAAGGAGGAGCATTGGCCCCACTCAAACGATTAGTGCAGTTTGGGCTAGGAGGTAAGCAAGGGCCTGGAAATCAAATGTTTAGTTGGGTACACGAAGAGGATATGTATCGTGCTGTGTGTCATATCATCGCCCATACAGAAATAGAAGGACCCATAAATTTATCTTCGCCTAATCCCTTGCCCAACGCTGAAATGATGAGGTCTTTGCGGAGGAATATGAATATGCCGATGGGCTTGCCTTCACCCAAGTGGCTGCTCACCGTGGGGGCTATTTTTATTCGTACGGAAACCGAGCTGGTACTCAAAAGCAGGTGGGTCATTCCCCCTAAATTACAAAAAAGTGGATTTACATTCCAATACCAACACTTAGATACGGCATTGCGTGATTTGATTTCATAGGATTACACCTTTTTCACAGGAGTCGGATTTGACGTCAGTCCTCATAAGAAATTATCGGTTCTCTGCGTGTCTCGCCCAAAATATTTCGCATATTTGCTCATATGAGAAAAATAGGTGTGTTACTACTTGTAGCAGTTTCATTTTTAAGCTTTTCGCAAGATAAATTACTAACCATAAATGATGCAATAACGGGCTATCATCTTTATCCCAAAGGACTACGTGACGTGCAATGGTTGCCCGGTGGGCAGTGGTTTAGCCAAGTGGCTACCCTAGACGGTAAGCAGGTCATCGAAGTGCAAGAAATAGCCGTTACCAAGGGACGCAACATTATAGTAACCCTAGATGACATAAACGCAGCCTTACCTGAGGGTAAGACCTTGAGTAGACTACCACGTGCCAATTGGATAAGTGATAAGGAATTTCAATTCATAACAGATAAGCAGGGCTATGCCTATGATATTGAAGAAAAAGGATCGCGAGCGTTATCATACACCAATGATGCAGGCATAGGTCGTGTGCAATACTTTGACGACGGGAGTGGTATCTATGGCGAAACTACCAACGGTTTTGCATACAGCAGAGATAATGAAGGTAAAGAAATAGGTTCGAATACAGATGGTATTGTGATAGGAAAAACGGTGCATCGCTCGGAGTTTGGTATTACCAACGGACTTTTCCCATCTCCTAGCCATGAGCTAATGGCTTATTACGAGATGGATGAGCGAATGGTCACCCAATATCCACTATATGTATTAGCAGATACACCAGCTACTGCCCAGATGATCCGATATCCCACAGCGGGAGCCAAGAGTCATCACGTGCAAGTGAAGATTAAAAACATGGCAACAGCTGACGCACCTATTACCATTCAAACTACAGGAGATAAAGAGCAATATCTCACCAATGTGAGTTGGAGTGCCGACGAGAAATATGTATTGATTGCTATCGTAAACAGAGCACAAAATCACATGTGGCTCAATAAATACGATGCTAAAACAGGAGCATTTATCAAAACACTCTTTGAAGAACAAAATGAAAAGTATGTAGAACCAGAGCATCCTGCCGTTTTCTTGAAAAATGACCCTAATAAATTCATCTGGTGGAGTGAGCGAGATGGTTATAATCATCTATACCTTTATGATTTGGAAGGCAATATGCTCAAACAATTGACCAAAGGCCAATGGATAGTGACAGAATATCACGGTATGAGTGCAGAAGGTGATAAATTTTATATCACCGCCACCAAAGACTCACCACTGGAGCGACATTTATACTGTGTAAATGTGAAAAATGGCAAGATGAAAAACCTGACCCAAACCTCAGGTTATCACGGGCTAAAAGCTAATAAAGACTGCTCACTATTCATAGACGATTATAGTAATACAGGTACACCAAGAGCCATACGCCTTATAGATGGGGATGGAAATTTAAAAGAAGTCATTCACCAAGCAGAGAATCCACTCGCGGAGTATAAAATAGGGCAAATGGAACTGGGCAAACTCAAAGGAAATAGTGGTGATGATTTATACTATCGGGTATTCAAACCAATAGACTTTGACGCGAATAAGAAATACCCCGTGGTGGTTTACCTATACAATGGGCCGCATTTACAACTCATCACGAACAGATGGTTAGGCGGTGCGAATCTTTGGTATCAATATATGGCACAGCAAGGATATGTGGTATTTAGCATAGACGGTAGGGGAAGTGCCGATAGAGGTTTTGCTTTTGAAAGTGCGATACATCGTAACTGCGGCGAAAAAGAGATGGAAGATCAACTTACGGGGGTGGAGTGGCTCAAAAAACAAAGCTGGGTAGATGCCGATAGACTTGGGATACATGGCTGGAGTTACGGAGGATTTATGACTACCAGTATGATGAGTAGGCATCCAGGCGTATTTAAGGTAGGTGTAGCCGGTGGGCCTGTGATTGATTGGACGCTATATGAAGTAATGTACACGGAGCGATATATGGATACACCTCAAGAAAATCCAGAAGGATACGAACGTACAAATCTTAAAAATCACGTTCAAAACCTTGATGGGAAGTTGCTGATGATACACGGCGGGCAAGATAATGTGGTGCTGTGGCAGCATAGCTTGCAGTTCTTAGAGAAGGCGATAGATGAAGGCGTACAGTTAGACTATTTCGTATATCCAAACCACGAGCACAATGTTAGAGGGAAAGACCGAATCCATTTGTACCAAAAAGTGAGTGAATACTTCTTTGATCATTTGTAAAAATAATCTCAAGTTAAAGCTTAAACGACTTCATTGATGTAGAGAAATAGGGGATAAATCCAAATTTTAGTTTTCTTTGATACTATGAAGCATAATTATTCTCATAAAATATTGATGACCGTAGCTGCTATTTCAATGCTGGCGACAAGTTGTAGTGACAAAGAAACTCCTACTGAACCAGAAGACGAGAGCTGCACCAAAGTAATGTGGTACGCCGATGCTGATGGCGATGGATTGGGCGATGCAGAAGTAACGCTTTTTGAGTGTGACCAACCAGAAGGCTATGTGAGCAACAGCAATGATAAGATAGACGCTAAGGCGAGTAATATGGCTGTACCTATGGTATTTAAAGTAACAGGTGAAACTTGTCCTCCGTGTGGCGGATGGGGCTGGACAGCCTTTGCAGACCTGGTGTACAGATATCAAGGTGGCAAAGCTTTTAGCTGGGGAAATTACGGTACTGGATTTTCTAGCGGACATTTCAGAAACCAAGAGTTTAATCCTACTATGCAGGCTATGCAAGACCGTTTTGCACCGAATAGTTCTAAACCAAACTTTGTAGTCAATGGACGTAACTATACCACTAACAGTGCCGATGCACAAGCCGCGGCCGATGCGTTTGTATTGACCACAGCTCCTGTAGGAATGGTAATGAAAGCTACCATAGAAGGAGATAAGCTAACAATAAATGCCGAGGCAGAAGCTTTTGAAGATGCTAATGGTACATATGTAATAGGTGCTTACCTTATAGAAGACAAGGCTCTAGGGCCTCAAGCGGGTACTGCCGGTGCTAATGGTGATGCAGAACATCACAATGTAATGCGTGGCTCTCTTTCAGACAATGCTTGGGGCGATGTTATAACCGAAGATGGTCTGAGTGCAGGTACAAAGTACGAGAAATCATTTAGTTTGGATATCCCATCAGGCTATAACCGCGATAATTTTGCATATGGGCTTATCGTTTGGAAACGCATAGGAACAGCACACTTATTTGTGAATGCGTACGCAACACAGTAACAGGAATATTATGACAACAAAAAAGGGATTGCACACGGCGTGCAATCCCTTTTTTGTTGTGTAGTCTGCGATTTGGATTCGGAGTACTAATCCTCCAAAGCAATCATTTGTTCGAGTAGATTGTCGCAGTCATCAGATACAGACTTGCTGTTGCCTGTAGCCTCTGCGTATTCTTTACTTAGCTTTTCGTAGTCTTCGGGCGTAAGGTTCGCTGCTTCAGCAAGCTTAGCTTCTAGTTCTTCGACGTGTTTCTTAGCATTGGCGAGTTGCTCTTCTTTTTGGTCAAGCTGCTTCTGGAGTTTTTTCAATTGTTCCTTTGCCTCGTCTTTTTGCCTCCAGGAGTTTTTGGTGGGTTCGGTACTTGGTGTAGGAGTGGTTTTATTTACTTTGCGAGGAGCAGATGTAAATCCTTCATTGGCTAGCTTGTCCAGATATTCTGGGTATGTGCCCGGATATTCGCGTACATCTTCATCTTGTATCCACCATACTTTGTTGGCTAGTTTTTCGATGAAATATCGGTTGTGAGAAACGAAAATTAGCGTTCCTTCATAGCGTTTCAGTGCCTCAATGATGATTTCTATACTGTCTATATCCAAGTGGTTAGTAGGCTCATCCAGCAGTAAAAAGTTGGCTTCTGATACCAATGTTTTGGCTAGGGATACACGTGCTTTTTCACCACCACTGAGTACTTTTATTTTTTTGAATACATCATCACCTGCAAATAGGAAACAACCCAGCATAGAGCGGAGTTCCATGTCTGTTTTGTGAGGAGCATCGTACTGAAGTTCCTCTAGTATTTCATAGTCCATATGTAGACTCTCCAGCTGATGCTGTGCGTAAAAGGAGGGGTCTACGTTATGGCCAATTTTGCGTTCTCCCTCGTAGGGTAATTCATCAGCTATAATGCTCAAAAAAGTAGATTTACCTGTACCATTGGCACCTATTAAGGCTATCTTATCACCACGCACGATTTCTCTGTTTACATCGGTAAAAAGCTGTTGCTTGCCAAATCCTTGAGTAATGTTTTTGAGGTCCATCACCACCTTACCACTTTTGACCCCTACTTTGAAGTCAATTTTTAGGTTTGATTTATCTTCTTCTATTACCTCTATTTTCTCAATCTTCTCAACCATTTTCACCCTAGACTGCACGGCTTTTGCTTTACTCGCTTTTGCTTTAAATCTATTGATGAATTTCTCTTGCTCCTTGATGTATTGGTCTTGGTTGGCTGCTTGCCTGCTTATGAGATCATCTCGTTCTACTTTAGCCTTTAAGAAGAAATCATAATTACCGTCCCACAGATATAGTTTCTTACCACTTAGTTCTGCTGTTTTGGTAATCATCTTGTTGAGAAACTCACGGTCGTGAGACACAATGATAACACTACCAGGGTAGCCACTAAGGTAACCTTCGAGCCATTCTATACTCGGAAGGTCCAAGTGGTTAGTAGGCTCATCCATCAGCATAATGTCAGGCTCTTCAAGCAGCATTTTGGCAAGAACAGCACGCATTCTCCATCCCCCAGAAAATTCTTTCATGGGTCTGTCCAAATCTGCTGTGGTAAAACCAAGACCTTCCAGTATCTCAGCAGTTTTGTTGTCCATGTTATACCCATCCAGAGCATCAAACTCCTCTTGGTAGTCGGCCATACGCTGTATGTTTTCCTCACTCGGGTCAGTCTCCATTAAGGCATATAGCTTTTCTAGCTCATCTTGCAAAAAAAGAGCACGAGCAAAGGCCTGCTTGGCATGTTCCAAAACAGATTTGTCACCATCTTCACTTATCATGTCTTGTGAGAGGTATCCGAGGTTTACACCGCCTGCTTTGTTTATGGATCCTTCACGTACATCATATTTACCCATAATGAGCTTGAGCAGGGTAGATTTCCCCGCACCATTTTTGCCAATGAGTCCTATACGTTCACGGGGTTTTATAAACCAGTCGATATCTCTAAAAAGGTAGTTCCCGCCGAACTCAAATGAAACGTTTTGTATATGAAGCACGTGTAGTGATGATTATGATTAAGAAGGGCAAATTTACACTTAATAACGAGGCCGTATGAACCATTTGTGTATGTAGGACAAAATTTCACCCGGTATTTTTAGGGTGTTTGAAGCGAAAATTGTGTCTAGGTTGCGGCTAATAGACACGCTTGAAATCGTAACGGATTAAACATCGGTGGTTTTTCTCCCCTCTCACTGAGAGGATTATTCGTCGCTGAGAAAGAATGCTTGAGTATTGGGCAAGTATCAGACTGCGTGTCCCACAGTAGCGGAATATACTAAAGACGAGCACGGAGTTGCTGGTCACGTTGAATTAATAAGAGTTGGGGCTAAATGTCCTGTGAGATACTGAGTTGTTGAATTTCACTTAAAACAAGAAGCGTGCAAGTAAAAAATAGACTAATAAAATCGCTCCAACTGAAAGTATTACGATTTGCGAGTAGATTCGAATGTTACGTTTTGTGTAAAAAGCTATTGCCCGTTTTCTTCCTGCGGCTAGCTCGGCAGGTGTAAGATTATGTATAGTTGGTGTATCGTTTGAGTTGCCTGTGCCAACGTATTGCTCTTTTACCCTTGCATATCTCGATTTACGTGAAGTGCCCAGTTTTCTATTGTAGTTGATTGTAGCTATTGCACCGCGTTCTATTCCTCCAGCCATTGGTCGAAGATAAAAAAAATGCTCCGCAATTACTTGCCGAGCATTGACTATAGGATCATTACAATCTGCTTTAGCCTAAAGCTCGTGTCCCATTTTATCTTTTTTGGTATCTAGGTATCCCTTGTTATGCGGATTAGCTTCTACCTGTAGAGCAATATTCTCTACGATTTCTAATCCGTAGCCTATGAGTCCTTTACGCTTTTTAGGATTGTTGCTCATAAGCTTCATTTTGGTAACACCGAGGTCACGCAATATTTGTGCTCCCACACCATAATCCCGTTCGTCCATCTGAAAACCTAGTTCTATGTTTGCCTCTACGGTGTCTCTGCCGTTTTCTTGCAGTTTGTAAGCCTTTAGTTTATTAAGAAGTCCGATTCCACGTCCTTCCTGATTCATGTAAACTATCACTCCTTTGCCTTCCTTTTCGATGGTTTGCATTGCACGATGAAGTTGCTCACCACAGTCGCATCTGCAGCTGCCAAATATATCTCCTGTCACACAGCTAGAGTGTACCCTCACCAATACCGGTTCGTCTTCCTTCCACTCACCTTTTACAAGGGCAAGGTGATCCATACCATTGCTTACTTGTTTGTAGGCATGGAGTTCAAAATCACCGTAGTCGGTAGGCATATGTACATCTATTTGCTTCTCTATCAGGCTTTCATGTTTTAGTCGGTATTCTATGAGATCGGCAATAGATACTATTTTCATATCGTGCTTTTCGGCTACTGCCCACAGGTCTTTGAGTCGAGCCATAGTGCCATCCTCATTCATTATCTCCACGATACATCCTGCTGGTTCAAAACCAGCCAAACGTGCTAAATCTATTGCTGCTTCTGTATGACCAGCTCTACGCAAAACTCCTTGTGTACGGGCTCTCAGTGGGAAAATGTGTCCAGGTTTTCCAAGCTCCTTAGGATCGGTATCTGGGTTTACCAATGCTTGAATAGTCATTGCTCTATCATAGGCAGATATACCTGTACTTGTACCGTGGCCTATGAGGTCTACAGATATGGTAAATGGGGTTTCAAACTGAGCAGTATTTTTGCCAACCATTAGGTCTAAGTCTAGCTCATCACAACGTTCCTCGGTAAGAGGTACGCAGATAAGCCCACGCCCCTCGGTTGCCATGAAATTGACCATTTCGGTCGTTACATTGCGTGCAGCAGTAAGAAAATCACCCTCATTTTCTCGGTCTTCATCGTCTACCACAATGACCATTTTGCCATTTTTTATTTCTTCTATGGCTTCTTCTATGGTGTTTAATTTTCTCTCGCTCATGATTGTGGTACAAAGGTAGTATTATGTACTATCCCTTTGATATCAAAATACGACAATTAAAATTTAGACTAAATGTAAATGGCCCCGATAAATCAGAGCCATTTTAAGAGATTAGGTGCAATTCTTATTAGTTGGTCAGCACTACTTTCTGTGACCAGCTTAGGCCGTCTTTTTCTACAGTGACAACGTATAATCCGCTTGGGTTATTGGTTAAGTCTAATTGTGTTTGCCCTATGATATCCAGTTGCTGCTCGTGTATTATTTGGCCTAAGTTGTTTCGCACCGTGCAATGAGCATTGGTAATGTCATACCCTGCTAAGGTAATAATACCAGCAGTTGGGTTGGGGTAGCATTTTAGTCCAAGGTCCAATAGTTTATCTTCTACGGACAGAGGATGAACTATGGTAAACTTGATGGTGCTTCGTTTACCAAAATCATTATTGAAATTATGTACTAATCCTCCCCCTACTTCCATTACTCTAAAAAAACCACTTCCGTCGCTATTGGCAAAAAAGCTAAGTCCATCATCGTCGCTGTCTTCTATGGTCAGCGTATAGCATCCTAATCCAAGTTTGAGCGTATCACGTGAGAGTTCGTTGGCAGCCATTCCTTCTTTGGTAAATACTTCTTTGCCCCATTCATCTTTGAGCACAACACGGGTTTCGTTACCTGCATTATTGGTACGTGTAAAGAGGTATATATCCTTGGGGAAAACTTTAGGTAGCTCAAAATAACTGATGTACTCATCATTGCTCGGGTCCTCATCTGTTTGGCTATTTACCAGTTTAATACGAGCATGAAACGTGTTATTAGCTGCATTTGCATTTGTCCATATCGATTGCTCTACAGGTAGGTAAAAAATAGCACTCTCACCAGAGGCTATATCACCGTACCATTTGATTTCTTGTTTTTGGGGAGCATCATTTACCCAATACTCTATAACGGCATCCTTCAATGTTTCAGAACCATAGTTACTTATCTCAATAGTAGGAGTGGAGCACATAGGATTGTCGCGAGCATATTCCACTTTGTTACTTGGAGCAAGTATGTCGCTTATTCCCGCATCTAAGGTGAAGTTATACTCACCATAAGTTACTATTTGTGAACTAATGATATAGCGAGAATCACCCGAACCTGCATCTATGGTGTAGTCCACATTTACGGAATTATCGTCATTCATAAATGAGGTGAGGTCATACTCGGCAACGTCTGTGGCCATACCTGGGCACCATCCAGCTCTGTCGTATATCCACGTACCACCTTGTGGGTAAACGGGGTTATCCGCACACTCTTTCCATACATTACGGGTGTAGGTCTCACTACCATTTATGGTAAATGAGTGATTACGCGGAATGAATTCCCCTTCCTGACCATGTCCTGTAATCGCTGAGCGAAGTTTGATTCCACTAGCATCTGCATTATACTTAAAGTCAGTAGCAGGGTAGTATGTGTTGTTCAATATTTGCGAGTAGTTGGCTGTAATCTGTTGACTTGGCCAAATCTCACGTATGTCTAATACATCTCTTGCTGGTGTTCCTTTTATGAATAGAAATTCAATATCCATTTCCTCTTGATTTTGACCACCTCGTGATAAGAATATACGCTTATCTCCTTGCAGAATAGGGGTGAAGTCCGTCATGTCAAATGTCCACGTTTTACCTTCTGGACCTAAGTCTAAACCGATGCCATATGGCGTGACAAAGCTCATTATTTCTAATCGAGAAGGCCATCTGCGTGTGTAAGACAATGATCCCGTTTCTATAGTTCCATCAGCAGTTACCTGTTTAGTTTCTATTTCTTGGCCATTCTCATCATAGTAGGTCTCTACGTTATCGGCATTCCAACGATCATATGATTCAGCTACGGTAATGGCGTCACTCATTACGGTATTGTAAGCTCTAGTTATGGTGTTGCGTTTTACTAAGTTGGGTGTTTGTGCCACCTCATCATAAGTGTAAGATGTATCATTAGTTACCGTAAAGGTCCCTGTTCGCCATCCGATATTCATTCGGTCTTTAGCTTTTACAAAGTCTTTGAACAAGGTTGTCGCTCTGAAAAGTCCGACATTCTGAACGCCAACTACGGTCAAGTCTGCACCTGTGCTACTCTCGTCTTTTAGGAAACCCCCGCTTATATTTTCAAATCTGAAGTACGCTTTTAGGCTAGCATAATTGGCGTCAGTGCTTTGCACTCGCTTATGCATTAATTCTTTTATATCTGCAGCAGATAAGGCTACATCCCATATACGCACGTCGTCTATACCACCCACAAAATAACGGTCGTTGATACCTCTACTTACGCGTAGTTTTATATTGGCAGTAGTATTAATCGCAAGGTTAGTAGTTGCACTTATGGTTTCCTCGTTACCATCTACGTATAATTTAATGTCGGACACGTTACTGCCGTTTAGCACACACGCTACATGATGCCATTTGCCGTCATTTACAGGAGTAGTAGCGTTTATTCCACCTCCGTTTACTTCTACTCTTAGCGAGCCGTCTGTATTGGTTCGGAATACCCACTTTTGACCAGTAGCGTTTCTTCCCCAACCTACGATCTCTTGATTAGCACCTGTAGTATTTATCCAAGCTTCGCATGTTCTATTCTGAGAACCCATTACACCATCATAACTTTGTGACTCGGCATAGTTGGTGCCATTTAGTACGATATATGACTTATCGCTAGCGGCAATCGTACGTGCTTCACTTTGTGAGCTACTATTTATGGTTAATTGCTCAAAGCTTATGGTTTTAGAACTTGTGAATTCTATAGTGATATTAGAACTTCCGTCCCATATGAATGGTGAATGAAACTGAATACTATTAGCACCTGTTCCGAAGGTGATGTCCGAACTAAATACGTTCAGAAACCCTTCTAAAGATAAGCTCGCTAAGTCTGATACATTGTCAGATGTAGCTTTTAAGTTGACACGAAGGTCTTCTATCGTAACATTATTGCTTAGCACATCTACGCTTATTCCCCATATATCGCCTGCGGCAAGCCCAGCATTCGTGAGTTCTGCAGCTGTAAAGATGTGTTGATATCGAGAAGGTACATTCCCTAGTGCAGCTGGAACGCCTTGCGTGCTTGGTAGAGTTCCCGTACCTACATTTCTTAAACTCACTCCGCTAGATGCCATCACTTGAGTATTGATGGTAGTGTTTCTGTAGTGGTCTACCATAGGAGTTTCCTTGTAATTATACGTCGTGCCACTAAATCCGTCAATACTATACTCAGCAGTAGTAGCTGGTAACGAGTCTACACGCGACGAATCTTCTACATACGTATTACAACTGTAATCCCATTCACCACAACCAAGGTTGCGACTCGTACCCGTGCTAATACGAGCACCTTTGCATCGCATATTATAAAGCATTACGATTTGTCTATAGCTCTCTGTACCGTCCGGAAAGGATATTACGGTATCACGCGTTTGACTATTATAGTCAAATGCTTTGACACGTATGGTGTCTTGACTGTAAGCCAGTTGAAATAGGGATAAGAAGCAAGTGGTGTAAATTATTTTTTTCATAAAATAGATGTGCAAGTATACAATTTTTGTGAAATGAAGTCTGCGACTACTATGTCATTCTTTTTGAGGATTTAATAGCATATTTGCCGCAGTGAACATTCTTTTCGTCGCCAATCGATTTCCTTACCCTCCCTACAGAGGCGATAAGCTCAAGATATATAATCTGACTCGGAGATTGGCTGCTAAGCATACCTTGTATTTGGTTACTTTTTATGAAAAGCGAGAGGAACTTGAATACCTTCAAGAAATACAACCATTTTTCAAAGAGATAGAACTGGTATATCTACCTCAGTGGCGTTCGGTATTAAATGGTATTCCTGCCTTACTAAGTAATACTCCTTTACAACTTGCCTATTTCAAAAGTGCGAGGATGAGGCGTATGGTAAAAATGGCTGTGGAGCGGTATAATATTGATGTGGTACATACCCAACATTTGCGTATGAGTCAATATACTAAGGACTTAGATTTACCAAAAATATTAGATTTACCCGATGCATTTTCGTTGTATTATAAACGGAGACAAGATACCGAAAGAGCGTTTATTAATCGTTTAATTGACACTATAGAGGCGAAACGCCTCTCCAAAGCGGAGCGTGTAATAACGCAGTATGACAAAACACTAGTTTGCTCAGTAGAGGATAAAGCATATCTGGAAGACTTACATCAAACCAATAATATTGATATACTTCTGAATGGTGTGGATTTAGAAACCTTTGATGCAAAAGAAGGGCACGATTACTCACATAATCACACCGTATTATTCACTGGTAATATGGATTACGCTCCAAATGTGGATGCAGTAACCTACTTTGCCAAAGAACTATGGCCTGTGATAGCCGATAAATTTCCGAGTTCTAATTTTGTGATAGCAGGTCAGCGACCAGTAGAAGCAGTGAAGAAACTGGCAGGGGAACGAATTACAGTTACGGGGTTTGTGCCAGACATACAGCAGATGTACGAGCAAGCTAGTGTGGTGGTGGCACCACTACGTTTTGGTGCCGGAACACAGAATAAGGTGCTAGAAGCAATGGCAATGGGTGTTCCTGTGGTATGCACTCATATTGGTTTTGAAGGTTTGCAAATCAAAAGTGGGCAAGGCGTTATCATGGCTAAAGAAAAAGAGCATTTCATTAGTGAAGTAGATCAACTGCTTGGCAACGCAGAAAAACGTGAAACAGTAGGTGAAGTAGGACTACAAATAGCTCGTAGCAGATTCAGTTGGGATAGTATAACACAACGATTAGAGGAGTATTTGCAAAACGTAGCACAAAAAAAATAGCCCAAGGATAAACCTTGAGCTATTTCGTTTGGTATTATTAATTTGATTAATATCTACTTTCTCTACGTTGAGGTCTGTCCTCAGCAACCTTTACTACGAGGTTTCTTCCTTCAAAAGAAGACTCATTAAGTTCGGCGATAGCGGTTTTAGCTGATGCATCATCTTCCATCTCAACAAAACCAAATCCTTTAGATCTGTTTCTGTCTCTGTCAAAAATTACTTTAGCTGAGCTTACTTCTCCAAATGGTTCAAAGAGTTCTCTCAAGTCGTTGTCGTCTGCACTAAATGGCAAACTTGCTACAAAAATGTTCATTGTGTTTTAAAAAAAATGTGTTGAACCTAAACGCAAGACGCTATGGCAGGAGCGATTAATAAATTAGATTGAAAAGATGCCATTTCTTTGTGATTAGGGTAGTACAAAGGTAAGCGTAATAATAGAATACCATACGGTTTCCTATTTATATTCATTATGGGTTGGGTAGAGTGCAATGAATCGCTTCCTCTAAATAGTCGTCATTTCCTTGCTCAATGTACTGTTATATCCGAATATAAACCGCTAATATTGCAACCTTTTTAAAGCAAAATGATCACAGTAAATGACTTATCCATACGTTTTGGCAAACGTGTATTGTTTGACGAGGTAAATCTTAAGTTTAACACCAACAATTGCTATGGTATAATTGGTGCAAACGGAGCGGGTAAATCCACTTTTCTAAAAGTGCTTACCGGTGAGATGGAGAGCACCACAGGCCACGTAAGCATAGAGAAAGGCAAGCGAATGGCAGTTTTAAGTCAAGATCACTTTAAGTATGACGAGCATCCTGTGCTACATACCGTGATGATGGGACACAAGGAGATGTATGCTATTATGCTGGAGAAAGATGAACTCTACGCTAAACCAGATTTTAGTGAAGAGGACGGTATAAAAGCATCGGAACTTGAAGAGAAATTTGCAGAAATGAATGGCTGGATGGCCGAAAGTGAAGCAGGTGAGCTACTTGGAGGCTTAGGTATTACGGATGATAAGCATCACATGCTTATGAAAGACCTTAGTGGTAATGAAAAAGTGCGTGTGCTCATAGCACAAACGTTATTTGGTAGCCCAGACATATTAGTGATGGATGAGCCTACCAATGATTTGGATATAGAAACGGTAGCTTGGTTGGAGAATTTTATTTTAAATTTCCCCAACTTGGTAATAGTCGTTTCGCACGATAGACATTTCTTAGACTCGGTATGTACACAGGTGGTAGATATTGATTTCAATAAAATTAGTCAGTTTGGTGGTAATTATACCTTCTGGTACGAGAGCTCGCAATTGGCACTCCGTCAGCAGCAAAATCAAAATAAAAAAGCAGAGGAACGTAAGAAAGAATTACAAGACTTTATCGCTCGATTTAGTGCAAACGTAAAAAAATCGAAACAAGCAACTTCGCGTAAGAAGATGCTCGAAAACTTAAATCTGGAGGATATAAAGCCGAGTAGTCGTAAATATCCGGCCATTATCTTTGTACAGGAACGAGATGCCGGTGACCAAATTTTGAATGTGAAAGGGTTAACGCTTGCACCGTATTTTAAGGATGTAAGTTTTAGCTTGAATAAAGGAGACAAAGTCTTCTTATACTCAAAGCATAGCATTGTGACGACTAAGTTTTATCAAGTAATGAATGGTGAGATAGAGGCTGACAGCGGTGATATAGAGTGGGGAATCACCATAAATCAAGCGTACTTACCTAATCATAATGATGAGTACTTCAAGTCAGAACTAAGCTTAGTGGACTGGCTACGTCAATACTCAGAGGAAAAAGATGAAACTTTTATACGTGGGTTCCTAGGAAAAATGCTCTTTAGTGGTGATGAAGCCTTGAAACAATGTAATGTGCTAAGTGGAGGAGAGAAAGTAAGATGTATGATATCTAAACTAATGCTCGCCAACCCGAATATGCTGATGCTCGATGAACCACTGAATCACCTCGACTTGGAATCGATAACGGCATTTAATAATAGCCTCAAAGACTACAAAGGTACAGTGATGTTTACATCGCATGACCATCACTTCATACAAAGTGTGGCTGACAGAATAGTAGAAATAGGCCCTAATGGAGTGGTAGATAAAGCTACCGACTACGATTCGTACAGAGAAGACAAAGAATTAAAAGAAAGAAGAGACAACCTCTATGCAGGTGTGGCTCTCGAAGTTTAACATAAGATTTATCAATAACAACATGAAAAAAGTAATAGTATTAGCAAGTATGGTTATCGTATTAGCCGCTTGCAACCAAAACAAAGGGCTAACCATTGACACTTCAAAACCTACCGAGCTTGCCACAGAATTAGACTCTGTAAGTTACTTATTAGGTGTGGAGTACGGTAAATGGCTTACCGAAAAACGTGATATGAAAGAAATAGACAACAAGTCGTTTCTAACAGGAGTACAGCGTATGGTGGATGGTAAAGAAAATGAGATTGCGTATGACGTTGCAAAGAAATGTATGATGGGTTTTTTCAATAAGAAAGAAGAAGCTAAAAGTGCACCGGTTAAAGCTGAAGGAAGTGCGTACCTTGAGCAAAATAAAGCTAAAGAAGGTGTAGTAGTTACTGCTAGCGGATTGCAATACAGAGTTTTAACTGAAGGTAGTGGAGCTGTAGCTCAAGATGGACAAACTGTAAAAGTACATTATACGGGTAAATTAATAGACGGTAGCGTATTTGACAGTTCGGTAGAGAGAGGTCCAGCTCAGTTTGCTACTAATCAAGTGATAAAAGGATGGACAGAAGCACTAAGTATGATGCCTGTAGGTTCTAAGTGGGAGTTGGTTATACCTTCTGACCTTGCTTACGGTGATAGAGGTAACGAAAGAATTCCTGGAGGATCTACCTTGATATTTGAAGTAGAGTTACTCGACATTGTAAAGTAAGAGTGAAAAAATTACTACTTCTCAGTAATTCGACCAATTACGGAGAGCAATACATGCAATGGTGCGGAAGCATCATTGCATCTTTTGTTTTAGGACATCATGGAAATATCTTGTTCGTACCTTACGCTGCCGTGGGTTTTAGTTACGATGCATATACACAGAAGGTGAATGAAGCACTAGAGGATTATAATTTAACCGTAACTAACCTTGATAATCTTGCTGATAAGGCTGCTGCTATAAGTGAGGCTTCGGCCATCTTTGTGGGAGGAGGAAATACATTTCATCTATTGAAAATACTGCAAGATTTAGACTTAGTGGATATCTTGCAACAAAAGGTAGAAGAAGGAACACCTTATGTAGGCTGGAGTGCGGGGTCTAACATTACCTCACCTACTATCTGTACTACCAATGATATGCCTATCGTACAACCTAAGTCGTTTGATGCACTCAAGTTGGTTAATTTTCAAATTAACCCACATTATACAGAACGAGTAATTGAGAATCATGGTGGCGAGAGCCGAAAAACAAGATTGACAGAATACTTAGCAGCCAATGAAAAAGATCAAGTAGTTTGTTTGCCAGAGGCGACTTATCTCTCAGTTTCGGACGGTAAGATAACTTATAGAGGTAATTCAAACGCAGTACTTCTAACTAATAACAATGAGAAAGAAATTTCCGAAGGAGACACGTTTTAGAATACATCAATAAAAAAAACATCAGTATAATTGCATAAAGAATAAAAGAAATGAAAAAATTAAGTTTAGTATTACTTGTAGCAGTAGCCACTGCACTTTCAATGGGAACAACAAGCTGTGGACCCGAAACGACAAATCCAACACCAACCACCACAGATTCCACGGACACTGGGGGGAATATTGAAGTAGTAAATAGCGTAACAGTAGGCTTACAAGCATACTCTATTGTTACTGAAGCTGAAAGAACGAATAGTACCTATGTTACATCCAAAGATGAAACAGAGATTATTTGTTTTGGTAATGATGCCGAAGCCGGAGATATAGATTTTCAGATCACCTTTAGTGGGAAATCAACTGGCACCTACGTCTCTAATAGTACAGGAGCTGATAAAGTAGTATTTGGTTTAGGTACAGGAACTGAAGGAGATGTAAGAAGACAAGAGCACGATGCAGGTTCTACAGCATTAACAGTAGTAGTAACTGAGTATGGCAATGTTGGCGGATTAGTGAAAGGAACGTTTAGTGGCCAAGTAAAGAATCAGAATGGTCAAACAATCAATATCTCTAAAGGTATTTTTGAAGTAGTAAGAAAAGCAGATAGATAATATATACTGCCTGTCTAAAGAAAAAGCTCCAATCTTGCGATTGGAGCTTTTTTTGTTTAGAGGTCGGAACCGGATTCGAACCGGTGTAGCAGCTTTTGCAGAGCTGAGCCTAGCCACTCGGCCATCCGACCCTCTTTCTGATAAAGGACTGCAAATGTAACGGTTAATCATTTTAATTCTATAAATTATTTTACTAAAAATCATCCCCAACGGCCTTGTCAAAAATTGGATCATAAAGCGTCAGCATATCGCAATAGTTTCGTTTTCTTTGACTAGGTTTTAATTTTTTTTATTGCTTTGAGCTATAGTTTAATACACGAACATAATTTTGAGTTCCGACCCACAATTCGAACATATCTATAAAAAGTTTCACCCTTCGTTGATGAGTTTTGCAGTATATCTTACGCGTAACAAATCTGTAGCAAGCGAGTTAGTAAATGATGTGTTTTTGGCAATCTGGCACAAACGTGATGAGTTTACGTTTGATGATGAACTTAAGCCCTATATTTTTCAAGCTTTGAAAAATAAGTGCTTTAACTACAATCGAAAAAAACAGCTGTCAACTGTGGAGCTATTAAAGAGTGACAAAAAGAGTGAATATAATGCCGATACGCCTACCATTGTAAGGGAAACAAAACAACAACTCGATGCAATTCTTAATTCCCTTCCACCTAAATGTAAACAGATATTTATGATGAGCAGGATAGACGAAATGAAAAATAAAGATATTGCCGACCTCCTAGACATAAGCATCAAAACCGTAGAGAACCAAATGACTAAAGCTCTCAAAATATTTAAAGAAAATTTTAAAACCACGTAGGGGTAAGTAACCTTTTTAGTGTATAACACTGTATACGACCGTAACATTATGATTTGGGAATCAAATATTTTATTAAAATTCTTGTTTGGAAAATGTAGCGAAAAAGAGGCAGGGGAGGTGAAAGTGTGGCTTAGCGAAAGTGAGCATAATAAACAGACTCTCCTACAGTTAAAATCTAACGTGATAAATCAGCTTTAAAAAGCGACACACTTTTGAACAATAATTTCGAACATAACGCAACGCTATATCTCTCTGGTAATATGAGCCAGTCGGACCGTGATGCATTCGAAGCAGAAATTCAGTCTTCAGAAGAACTTCGCAATCAGTTTGCAGAATATGAATTTGTTTGGAAACTAACTAACCAATTAGATTATGACCAAGTCTATACCCAATCGTCTTGGCATACATTCCAAAGCAAGGTAGAATCTACCAAAACTATAAGTCTAGTAAGATTAAAGATAGCTGCAAGTATTCTATTACTTGCAGCTATTTCTATCTCTATGTGGTTTCTCGGTTCTACGGATGTAACATTTACAACCAATGACAAAATCGAGCAACGCTTGTTAGCGGATGAAAGCAAAGTGAAATTATACCGAAATTCTCATCTTGAGTGGTCGGGTAATTTTAATAAAGAAAATAGAACGGTGAGCCTACGAGGGCAAGCCTCCTTTGATATAAGGAAATCCGTTCTTCCTTTTGTGCTAAAAACACACCGTGGAGATATAATAGTATTCGGAACTCAGTTTGATGTATACACAGATGAAGCAATTACTACAGTTGCTCTAAAAGAAGGTTCGGTATCTTTCCTGACTGACTCCAAAGAGGAATTTAGACTTGTTCCTGGAGATGTGCTCCTATATGAAGAAGGTCGTGTAACCATAGAAAAGGGTAAAAATAATAACGCGTGGGACGACCAAATTTCTTGTGTTGATATGCCATTGGCTTATATTCTAGGCCAATTAAAGTTGACCTATAACGTAGATTATGAGGTGAAGCAACGGTTGTTAAAAGAAAGGTACACGGTTACGCTTCCATCGGATGACTTAAAAAGTTGTCTTAGAATACTAAATGATCTCGTTGGTAAAAACTTTGCATTAATAGACGGGCGTATTGTTTTGAAGTAGGCATTGCACTTACTTTGCCCTACTTGCGGTTTTACATTATCACATTATCACTTCTTATCACTTCTTTAGCAAGTGGACAAGGTGTGTTAGACACTCCTATTAAACCTGCCATGTACTCTGGAAACCTCGGTTCGTATCTAGATTTACTAAGCACCCAGTGCTCCGTTTCGTTTAGTTATAAAAGCAGAGTGGTTAAAAAAAAGAATGTAGTCGTAAATAAGAAGATTGTCACTTTATCCGCTGCCTTGCGGCAAATTAAAAATCAATGTGAACTAGACTTTAATGTCGTGAGCGAAAACGCGATTACTCTTTATCCTACCAAGGGTACCTATATATTCGGGACACTATTCAACTCAAAATCAAGTGAGCGGGTATCTGATGCTATTATTCAGTATTCGTATAATGAATACATCACTACAGACAAGGATGGCAACTTTAGAATTCACACACTACAGGATTCATTATCACTTACCATATATCATCCAAACTACCAAGTCGTTCGGCGGACAGTAAGAGCAGATAAGAGCGTACAGTACTTTATCAAACTTGCACCTGTCGCAATTCTGAAAGAAATAAGTGTTGTCACAACCGATGAATCGTCTGAGAGTTTTAACACTTTTGAGGAGGTGAAACCAAGCATTAGGAACATTCTATCTGTTGGGGGTGAGACTGACGCTCTTGCTTACATAAAGCAAATGCCCGGTGTGCAGAATATATCCTTCGGACAACAAGGTCTCACTGTAAGAGGAGGTAGTCCAGACCAAAACTATACATTGCTAGATGGAATGCCAGTGTACAATTCGTATCACCTCTTGGGGTTGTTCTCCATCTTTAGCTCTTCGAGCATAAACAGTATCCGTTTGCACAAAGATGCTTTTCCGTCTAAATATAGTAGTAGATTGAGCAGTGTCATTGATGTTAGCCTCAAAAATGGTAACAAGCAAAAAGCAAGTGTAGAAGCTGATATTGGTATATTGTCTAGCGGTATACACCTAAGTGGCCCAATTGTCAAGGATAAATTGAGCTTTAATATTTCGGTAAGGCGAACATACGCGGATTTGTTGGCGTGGCCAGCTCAGCAAATAAGTAATCCAGGCAATACTACGAGCTTATGGTCATTTGACTTGACAGGCAAGGTGCATTGGCAAATCAATGATAGAAATGATCTCAGCATAACGGGTTACAATGGAGGAGACCAATTATCGTTCAAAACTAAACTAAACTTTATAGATGAGACCATCATCGAAGAATCATCTAATGGTTCGCTTGGTTGGAGGAATGAGGTGTTGGGTGCTCGCTATACGGGCAAGATAGGAAGCAGAGCCGTATTGCGATTAGACGCGTCCTCAAGCAACTATCAATTAAGATTTGCGGATGAATACAACTTAATATTAGATAGCTCCGCTACGCTTACCTCAAGTCTATATCGCAACGGATTAAGGGAGCAGCGTATTGGTCTAGATATGGATGTACAGTGGGCTAAGAATAATATGCTCCAAGTGGGAGTTGGTTTGGTAAAGTATATTTTCAGCCCCTTTGAGCGAGGTTATCAAAAAACCACTCCTATCGGATTTATAGATACTAGCCTTGTGTCTCGTGAATTGTTGTCGGATGAACGTTTTGCATACTTTGAAAATATCACCTATTTTAAGGGCGGAAACATAACCGTTGGGTTGAGATATTCATCCTTTGCAACAGGTGCTTCAATTTATAACAGGTTTCAGCCTAAGCTAAATTTGATTCAAAATCTGAGTAATCGCCAACAACTAAGATTTGGTATGACGGTCAGTAATCAGTTTGTTCATCTTGTGCCTAATAATAATCTGGGATTACCCGTAGATATTTGGCTTCCTGTTACACCCAATCTTAAACCTATGGGGATGACACAATTCAGCACCCGCTACATTCTAAAGCATAAATATTGGAGTGCTGAAAGTGGACTATTCAGTAAGTTTTACGCCAACATACTGGAACACGAGTCGGGCACTCAACTTCTGACCCAAGAAAACTGGGAAGATAACCTTAAGTCAGGCACTGGTAGGGTGTTTGGGGTAGAACTAGCCGGAAATCTTGAGAAAAATAATTGGCGTCTTTATACCAGTTATACATTTAGCAAATCGCTACGCACCATCCAAGGGATAAATAATGACTTTGAGTATGCTTCTAAGTATGACAGGCCACATGTGATAAATGTGCTAGGGGAGTATCGTGTAAATACCAAATGGGAATTTACAGCTGCGTGGAGCTATGCAAGTGGTAATCCTATTACGGTGCCCGAAGCTCGATATGTCACACTTATTAATAACAAGCAAGTGGTAGTGGAGGAATATGGAGATATTAATAATTATAGGCTGCCGAGCACGCATCATTTGGATTTGACCTTCGTCAAAAAAAGGACTCACAAGAAATTTAAGTCTACCTTTACTTTTGGTGTGTATAATGTATATAACAGGCTCAATCCATTTATGGCTTTTATAGGGCTTGATGAGGATGCTATGCCTCAACTTAAGCTTAGGTCTTACCTGCCAATATTGCCCACACTCAAATACAGTGTTACGCTATGAAAGGTACATTGCAACATATTCTGTACATCTGCATAGTGCTTCTATTTTCTAATTGTGAAAAGGAGCTGCAATTTTCTAATCCGGATTTTGAGCAAAAACTAGTAATCAATGGGTTTGAAAATTCAGATAGTTTGATGAAAATTGGTGTTGGGTTTTCTTCATCTACACTTAGCGAGCCTTCATTAAATAACGTCAACGGCCTTGGTGATTTACTCGTGTTAAAAGATGGGTTGTTGCTGTATAGCGGCGGTATTGCAATTCAAAATGGCGAAATGACTATCCCGTACAAACCATTAAAAGGGAGTTATTATGAAATTCAACTTGCTTATGGTGAGTTATCACCTATTAGGGCGGTGGACACAGTACCTCAAAATACACCCGTGATGCTAATAGATACGGTGATTAGTCAAGAAAACCGCTATAGAATTAACCTTACCCTAGACGATGGAGAAGAAGGAGATCACTATCTATTAACACTGCGGTACAACGGCAAGGAGCTTGTAGAAAATGATAGTGTAGATGTCTCTTTACCGCTAACATTTGAAAGTTCTGAGAAAATTTTCTTAAGTAACATACGAACGGTAGCAGATGGTCGTTATTTTGCCATTTTTGATGATAATGGATGGAATAATACTTCCAGAAATATAGAGCTATTGATAGGTAATAAAGTAGCTGAAAGACCAAATTTCACCCCAAAAGAAGTGGTTGTGGAGCTGAAAAATATTTCAAAAAATATGTATGATTATTACATTGATATCAATAACAACACCAATGTATATGGCGGCCCGTTAGCAAGCATAAGTAGAGTCACAGGTAATATCGATAATGGGCTAGGGGCTTTTTGTTTTTATACGCAGACGGTAAGGACTAAACGATTGAAACCTTAGGCCAAGGCGTCTATATTTCTACTTCTTTTTCCTTAAACACGATACCATTTTCGGCAAGTTCATTCAAGATAGGCAGATACAATTCTTGTTTCGTGGGCAGTATGCATCCTGTTTCTAAAACCTTTCCTATGAGTATTTGCTTACAGGCGATAGCTAAAGGCAATCCTACAGTTTTAGCCATGGCGGTATGTGTACTATCTTCACCTTCGCACACTAGGCTACTTTCTAGTTGATGTTTTTCGTTATGAAGCACGTAAGTAACTTTATGCCACATCACAATCATATCTTTATCTGTATGTTTTAGGCTCCATTTTTTTTCTAAAATATGTTGCAATATTTGGGCGGGTGTCGCTTCTTTAAGTCCAACTTTTTCATCAGAAAAAACGCCCGTACTCTCCAGCTTTTCCCACAGGTATATATCGTCTTGGTCAATACCTAAGTATGATTTTAGCTTTAGTTCTACGCTATCGGTAGGATGGTACGGTAGGAAAGTATTGATAAATTGGCGATGAGTCATCTCCGTAGTGTTTGGCAAGACGTATGAATCGTCAGTAGCTCCGAGCTGCACAAAACAATTCCACGCCTTGCTGAATCCTGGGCGTCTAAACGTGCCGCGGAACATCGTGTTTACATCTTGTAGGCCATACGTTTCTCTGTATTTTAGGCTATCTCTATTGGCATATCCTTCAAATTTACCGTATCCGTCTATCTCCACAATCTCAGTACGTCTGAAAACACGATGGTAGGGAATGTACTTATATTGGCCAGTATGAATAAACTTCACAGCTCCTCCGCTACCCGCCAGCACCACATTACGTGGATTCCACGTAAACTTATATCCCCACGGATTGTCTACACAGTCAGGTGCGATGAGTCCTCCCGTAAAACTCTCAAATTCAGTAATTTTACCGCCTTTTGCCCTAATTTCATCGAGTAATTTCATCGTAGAAAGGTGATCTATACCAGGGTCTAATCCACACTCATTCAGAAAAATAAGTCCTTTGTCTTTTACCTCTTGGTGCATCTTTTTTAAATCCTCAGAGAGGTAAGACGCAGTAGCTAGATGAATACCTTTTGTTAAACACTCCCTAGCAATAATGGTATGAAAACGTGCAGGAAGCATACTAACTACTAATGCGGCATTTTCTATCAAATTTCGCACTGCTTTAGTATCAGAGATGTCTAGTTCTACGCATTCAGTTTCAGGTGATTTGCATTTGCTTCTTACTGTACTAAGGTCTCTATCGGCCACGTATAGTGACCAATTATGTACAATGCCTTTTTCTTCTAGATATCGAATGAGATAGCTGGCAGATAGTCCTGCCCCAAATACAACTACTTTTTTCATTTTTGTTTGCATCAAATCTGCATAAATATTTCGATATACGGTGTACTAAGCAATAATTGTGGATATTGCACCGTGAATAGAAAGAGAAAAATATGGAGAAAATCGTTCGCATAGAGGAGTTGAAATTTGGTAGTTTAACGGCTGAGAAAAAACATTTTTTGGAACAGGCTCAGCAAGCGAGTGATGAGAGCTACGCACCATATTCGGAGTTTTATGTAGGCTGCTCTGTGATGCACGCCAATGGTCATATTGGCATGGGAAGTAATCAGGAGAATGCTTCGTTTCCATCGGGATTATGTGCGGAGCGTGTAGCCCTTTTTGAGAGTGCAAAAAACTTAGAAGCTAACAAAGTGACCGAATTGGCTGTATATGCAAGGAGTACTAAGTATCAGGTTCCCAAAATGCTCGTGCCTTGTGCGGGTTGTCTCCAAGTAATAAGTGACCTTCGTAATAGACAAGGGAGTCCTATCAAAATATGGATGTGGGATGGAGCCGATGATGTATTTGTAGCTGACGATGTGCGGCATTTTTTACCCTTTCATTTTGAGCTAAAAAAGGGAGAATAGCGTTCAACCATATTGCTTAGTCTTTCACCGCAATCAGAAGTGGGTATATGGGAAATAGAGAGGAATATGATAATTATATAATCTAGCAAAATGATACTTTTGTGCTAACCGAATCAACAATGAAATTATTAGATAATAAAACTGCGATAATCACAGGAGCTAGCCGAGGAATTGGTAAGGGAATAGCCGAAAAGTTTGCGGAGCAAGGATGTAATATAGCATTTAGTTTTGCCAGTAGTGTAGATAAAGCAAAAGCGTTGGAAGAGGAGTTAGTCTCTAAATTTGGCGTTAAGGTAAAAGGTTTTCAAAGTAACGCTGCTGATTTTGAGTCTTCGCAAAAGTTTGTAGAAGAGGTAGTTGCAGAGTTTGGACGTATAGATATTCTCATAAACAATGCAGGAATCACTCGCGATAATCTGCTGATGAGAATGAGCGAGGAGCAGTGGGACGAGATTATGAATGTGAATCTCAAGTCAGTATTCAATCTAACCAAAGCGAGTCTTCGTACCTTTCTAAAACAGAAGAATGGTAGTATCATTAATATGAGTAGTGTAGTGGGTGTGATGGGCAATGCAGGGCAGAGTAACTATGCTGCTACAAAGGCGGGTGTAATAGGATTTACCAAGTCTATGGCCAAAGAATTAGGCAGCAGAAACATCCGATGTAATGTGATTGCTCCAGGATTTATAGAAACTGAAATGACAGCGGAACTCGGTGAAGAAGCACTTAAGAAATGGACCGATGGTATTCCACTGAAAAGAGGAGGGACGCCAGAAGACGTAGCAAATGCCTGCATATATCTGGGTAGTGATATGTCTACCTATGTAAGTGGTCAGGTGCTTAGTGTGTGCGGTGGTATGTTGATGTAAGCAACGTAGATTATTAAATGCCATTAGACCAAATAGATGTAGATGAATACGATGCTCAGATGTCCTTTTTGGAACATTTAGAAGCATTGAGATGGCATATTGTACGTTCCTTAGTCGCGGTAGTGATTGGTGCAATAATAGCGTTCGTAAATGGTCGCTTCATTTTTGATACGATTTTACTTGGACCTACACGAAACCATTTTTGGAGTTTCAGAAAGCTTTGTGAGCTGGGTGAATACCTAGGAAGGCCAGAAACCTTGTGTATAGGCGATATGGACTTTGTAGTAAAAACAGTCAATATACAAGAGCAGTTTTATCAGCACTTTATGATAGCTGCCATTGGGGGACTCATATTTGCTATGCCGTATATTCTGTTTGAAATTTATCGATTTATAAAACCTGCGTTAAAGAGTACGGAGAAAAAATATTCGGGGCTAATCATCGGCTTCGCATCCTTGCTGTTCTTCACAGGGATACTTTTTGGATATTTTATTTTAACACCTATTTCTGTAAATTTTTTGGGAACATACACGCTGAGTGATTCTATAGTAAGAGAGTTTACCGTGGCCTCGGTAGTAAGTTTTATAAGTTTACTCACCCTGGGAGCGGGTGTCATATTTGAGTTACCTATTGTGATATATTTCTTAGCTAAAATAGGAATCTTAACCGCGGAGAATATGAAATCATACCGTCGTGTGGCCATAGTCGTCATACTCATTTTATCGGCAGTTATTACTCCACCCGACGTCACTAGTCAAATTATACTAAGTTTCCCCATACTGCTACTATATGAGATTGGAATAATCATAGCTCGAAGAGTAGCACCCAAAATACCTGTAGAATTACCCGAATCATGAAACCCATAGTAAGCATAGGCAATGACCACGCTGGCACTGACCTGAAAAAGAGAATTTTAAACGAGTACGCTGATACTTTTGAGTTTATAAATCACGGAACAGATAGTAGCGAATCGGTAGATTATCCTGATTTTGTTCATCCAGTGGCAAATGATGTGGAATCAGGTAAAGCGACATTTGGCATCATTATATGTGGAAGTGCCAATGGGGTATGTATGACTGCCAATAAGCACCAAGGCATACGAGCAGGACTAGCTTGGAACACAGAAGTTGCCAAGCTCATCAAGCAACATAACAATGCGAACGTAATCGGTATTCCTGCACGTTTTTTGAGTGAGGAAGAGGCACTTGAAGTACTACAAACCTACATAGATGAGGACTACGAAGGCGGCAGACATCAGCGTAGAGTTGATAAGATTCCGTGTTAAAACCAGGAATTATATCTCTACTTTTATTTGTGGTCTTTTACGGTTGCAATACAGACGTAAAAACCAAAAAACCACAAGTCAATATTTCTATAGCGACGAACAACTCGACTTTTAGTAAACCTGAATTTGCTAATACCTTAGAGCAAACAGAAGATAGGTTCAGTCAGCATGAAAGATTCGCCAAGTATAGAAACCAACTTTTACTTACAGTTAGCCTTTATGATAGCTTGGATCTTTGGGAGTCAAAAAGTGAAATTATAGATTCTCCCTTTGAAGGAGAAGGAGGTGGTTGGGAGTACGCCGTATCGGATAGTTTGTCTTATTATTGCTATGCCCAGTTTGGTTGCAGCGGAAATTTTAAGGAACATTATTACACTCTTCACGATACTATTGTGATGCATCGTTCGGTAACCACCGACTATAATGCCCCTCTAGGATATGACCAGGAAAAAGCCAAGCTAGAGGGAGATTCTACGCAATATGGGGTAGATGAAGTGTTCGAGGAACTATTGATATTTAGAAATAACAAAATCATTTACCAATTAAGTCCTGATTGTGGGGCACCTAATAGTTCGGAGTATGTTCTATCTGTAGAAAAGGATGTGCTTGCTGCTCTAACCGAGATACAACAAAAGGTCACTAGGCTAAGATAATTCTGTCAGTGCTTAGCACCCCAACACTATTTATTATATCCGTTTCGCAGCAATATGCAATGTCTTTTGTTACCCCTTTGCTAGCCAATCGTTGGAAGTGATTTGACTTTTTTAATGCTGCGAATAAGTTGTCTTTACTTGCATCATAGGCATCTATACACAGTAGCGTAGCATCATCTACCTCTTCTGATTTCAAACGTTGAGCCACGGCACCGGCATATAAACTATCTTCTACGTTTACACGATTTTTCCACCCTGCACAGAACAGCACCACATCTTTATCCATATACCTGAGGTGATTTACCACAGCAACCAAATTTAGGAAGGAACCAACGACAACTTGATGAGCGTGGCTCGCCATCTCAATACATTTAGTGCCATTGGTGGTGGTAAGCACTATTTCCTTACCCGTTACTATCTCTTTTTTATAATGAAAAGGAGAATTTCCAAAATCAAAACCGGGAATCGTTTCTCCGCCTCGCTCACCACCTACCAAGTATCCTTTAGATTTATACTCCTGAGCAATAGAAGCTTCACGTACAGGGATAACGGCATCTGCTCCATTGTGTAGTATAGTGGTAATGGTGGAAGTAGCTCGTAGGACATCAATCACTACAACTGTCTTATGCTCCACATCTGATATTTGACTAAATAGAGTAGGGGAGAGTACGGTTTCTATTTGCATAATTAAGCGTTTATTAAAAGAATATTTCGGCCATCATACAGCGGGCACTGCCACCGCCTATTTTCTCTATCATATGTATAGCTGGAGCCAATATGGTATTACCAAACTTATTTTCTATTCTATCTTTTTGTTCGGAGGTCAAACTACTTTTGGCTTGTGCCGACATGACCAAAAACTTATCTCCTTTCCCGTTTTGCAACTGGAGCATATTCCCCGCAAAATTTTCGTAGGCTTGCTCGTTGCTTATTTCTAAGGGTTCTACACCTACATCCTTGAGCGAGTCTAATACCCGCTGTCTGTCTTCTTCTAATATAGAATCCGTGGCAATAATGGCATATTCATCACCCATAGTAAGCATTACATTGGTATGATAGATGAGGTTACCATCAGGGCCATTTGCTCTAAAACGTACGGTCTTGTACTCAGTTAGTTCTTCAAATTTATCAAGAGTCTCGCTAGTAGTACGAGGAGAAAGAGCCGCAAAAGCCGTTTTGGCTTCATAGTGGGCTACAAGGCTGCCTGTACCTTCGAGTATTCCACCTTTCTTCTCATTTTTGAGTAGTTTGGTGTTGAGTGGTTTACGTAGGTCGTTGCTTATTTTGTTGTAGATGTTTGGTTTGCGTTCTTTTCTTCTATTCTCACTATACATCGGGTACAGGATGGTTTCTTTGGTAAATGTACTGAACCAATTATTTGGAAAAATAGAATCAGGTGTATCGCCTGCATTATCCTGAAAAACCTTAACCTTTATCTGGTTACTCTTTAGCAGATTGACCATATTGTCAAACTCTAATAGTGCAATGTCTTGTATTTGTTGAGGTGTAAAGCTTTCAATGTTATTTTGGAAAGCATTGTTGCCAGCAGTTTGTGCGTTAAAACCAAATTTTTTTGGTCGCACCATTGCTACGCAGGTTGGGATATGTTTGTTCATTTACTTCTTTTGAGTGGGAGAGTAGAGCAACGTAGTAGGCCCTCTTGTTTTGATATTTGGTAATACGGTACCGTTTCTACCATATATCCGAGTGCTTGTAGTTTTTCATTGATCCGAACAAATCCACGTTCGCTTACTACCACATCGCGGTCGATAGAAAATACATTGCAATTCATATGATACATCTCTTCGCGGGTAACTTTTATACAATTATCCTCCCCGAAAATGCTGTATATCTTTTGCAAGTCCTCGTCATACTGAAATCCGTCTTCGAATATTAGGGCGTGACCCAAGCCAAGCGGCTGAAAGCAACAATCAAGGTGCAGAGCATTTTCACGTGCTTCGTAATCTGATTTTTTCAGTTGAAACCCCAGTACTGTTTTCTGCGGAAAGTGATCTGTCAAGAATTGCAATCCTTTTTCGTTGGTACGAGCAGTTTTGTAGTTATAAAAATCATCTGGATTAGAATAACCTACAAAGATGTACTCATTGTGTACCACTACGTCACCACCTTCTATATTTACAGAAGCTTCGGCTCTTAATATATTTTTTTCACTTACTTGATTTACAATGTGTTGTATTGCATCTTGCTCTGGTTTTCGCTCACGTATTATCTGAGGGATAATGAGCTTTTCATCCACCGCAAAACAGATATCTCTAGCAAATATTTGATTGATATTAGAGATATCACTAGGTCTAAGTACCTCTACATCGTATTTCGCCAAAATTTTAGCAAATGCTTCCATCTCTGGAATCATTTGTTTTTCGAGCGGGTACATCCCTTTTTTTAAAAACTCCTTGGTTTTAGGGTCGTAGGCATCATCTAAGTTGGGTTGTCCGCCACAGTTATTGGCGATACCCAATACTACTGTTTTTAATCTATCGTATTCATTATTTACTGATACCTGCATAGCGTTTATAATTGGGGTCTCCTTATGCTCTCTTTTACTAAAATAGATCTTTCAAATTTATTACTGCTATGGTTGCGGAGTTCATCAAGTAACTTCAGTGCATCCACGGGTCTATAAAAGTCACCTACACGTATTTTCCAGTAAGGACTTTGGTATACCTTGTACACTCGTGTGTTGTATTCTGGATAATAAGATTTAAAACTTGCAGCAATATTTTCTACTTCGCTCTTATTTTTACTAAAAGCTATCTGAATGCGATATCCTTTGAGCTTGGTCGAGTCAATTAACGCATTTTTCATACGTAATTGTTCATTTATTTTCTCATCTATTTTGATGGTAACTTGTGCAGCAGCACTATATCCTATCGTAAATAGTAGGAATGTTAGAAAAATTTTAAGCGTTCTTACCATGGCATTTTTTGTATTTTTTACCGCTTCCGCAAGGGCAATCATCGTTTCTTCCTACTTTCTGCTCAGCTCTTACGGGTACTGCTGCTTCTTTAGGCTTGTCATCAGCCGGAGCACGATCTTCTCCGTTTACGATAGCTTCTGCGGCTCTACTTGTACGCATCTTACTCATATCCTGACGTTTACGAGCTTTAGCCTCCTGCATATCTGTATTAGGTTCTACAGCAATATTACCTTTGAATAATAACGAAACTATCTCAGAGTTAAGATTGCCTATCATAGCTTGGAATAGGTTAAATGATTCCAGTTTGTAAATCAATAACGGGTCTTTTTGCTCTATTGATGCGTTGTTACTCGTTTGTTTCAGGTCATCAAGTTCACGTAGGTGTTCTTTCCAAAAATCATCGATACTTGCCAATGCCACAAAACGTTCAAAGGAATTGATAATTTCTGTTCCACTTGTAGAAAGTGCTTTTTCTAGGTTTACAGATACGTTGATTGATTTTTTACCGTCAGAAAATGGTACAAGTATATTTTTCACCTCACTACCTCTATCCTTATTAATGTTTTCGAACACAGGGAGAGCACGTGCTAGAATATCATTATTCTTACGCTCATAAGCCGCGAGCATTTGGTCAAAGACTATTTGTGTAAGCGGAGCAGGTTTGGTACTCAAGAAATCTTCTTGACTTACATTTACATCTACTGCTACGTGCCTCAGTACTTCTAGTTTGAATCCTTCATAATCACTGTACTCTTTGTATGTAGTTACGGTCTCCTCTACCCAATCGTAGAGTGCATTATTGATATCAAGTGAAAGACGATCTCCGTACAATGCGTTGCGTCTACGTGAATAGATTACCACACGTTGCTTGTTCATCACATCATCATATTCGAGTAATCGCTTTCTAATGCCGAAGTTGTTTTGCTCTACTTTTTTCTGTGAGCGTTCTATGGTTTTAGAAATCATAGAGTGCTGTATCACCTCGCCTTCTTCGTAACCAAATTTATCCATAACCTTAGATACTCGGTCGGACCCAAAGAGTCGCATTAGGTTATCCTCGAGCGATACAAAAAACTGTGAAGAACCCGGATCTCCTTGTCTACCGGCTCTACCACGTAGCTGGCGGTCTACACGTCTACTATCGTGTCTTTCCGTACCTATTATGGCAAGTCCACCTGCTTCTTTTACACCTTTACCTAGCTTTATATCGGTACCACGACCCGCCATATTAGTTGCTAGGGTAATAGCACCAGGCTGACCTGCTTCTTGTACAATGTCCGCCTCACGCTGATGTTGCTTAGCATTCAATACGTTATGCTTTATTTTTCGCATATTGAGCATACGACTGAGTAGTTCAGAAATCTCTACAGACGTAGTACCCACTAGTACGGGTCTTCCTTCTTTTTGTAGTCGTACTATTTCTTCTGCTACGGCATTGAATTTTTCGCGAACTGTTTTGTACACTAAGTCATCGTGGTCTTTACGAGCAATTGGTCTGTTGGTAGGTATTACCACCACATCCAGTTTATATATTTCCCAAAGTTCGCCAGCTTCTGTTTCTGCAGTACCCGTCATACCACTTAGTTTGTGGTACATTCTGAAGAAATTTTGTAGCGTAATGGTTGCAAAAGTCTGTGTAGCTGCTTCTACTTTTACATTTTCCTTAGCTTCTATCGCTTGGTGCAAACCGTCAGAGTATCTTCGACCGTCCATTACACGGCCTGTTTGCTCATCTACTATCTTTACCTTGCCGTCTTGAATGATGTATTCTACATCTTTCTCAAACATAGCATACGCTTTGAGCAATTGATTGATACTGTGAATTCGTTCTGATTTCACAGAGAAGTCACGCATCAGCTCATCTTTTTGCTTCAGTTTTTCTGCTTCGGTTAGGTCTTGTTTTTCCAACTCGGCTATACTCGTACCTACGTCCGGCATTACAAAGAAGTCCTTATCATCACTATTGGTAGTGATAAGGTCTATACCTTTATCGGTAAGTTCTATCTGATTGTTTTTCTCATCTATGGTGAAATAAAGTGCTTCATCTACCACATGCATTTCCTTTTCTTGGTCTTGCAGGTAGAAGTTCTCAGCCTTGTTCATCATTGCCTTCATTCCTTGCTCTCCAAGAAACTTTATCAATGGCTTACTTTTAGGAAATCCACGGTAACATCTATATAAGAGTAATCCCGCTTCCTTCTCATTGGTTTTACCTTCTTTTACCATTTTTTTAGCATCGGATAATGCGGTATTCAGGTAGCTTTTTTGGGCGTCTACGAGTTTTTGTATCTTAGGTTTTAGTTCATTAAACTCGTGAATATCTCCCTTTGGTGTGGGTCCACTAATGATAAGCGGTGTACGTGCGTCATCTATTAATACAGAGTCTACCTCATCTATCATAGCAAAATGATGTTTTTGCTGAACTTGATCCTCCGGGCTATGAGCCATATTATCACGTAGGTAGTCAAAACCAAATTCGTTATTTGTACCGTACGTTATATCGGCTAGGTAAGCAGCTTTACGCTCTGGTGAGTGCGGACGGTAGTAATCCAGGCAATCTACCTTGAGTCCGTGAAATTGGAAGATAGGAGCGTTCCACTCTGCATCTCTACGAGCGAGATAATCATTTACCGTAACTACATGCACTCCGCGTTGTCCTAAAGCATTAAGATATGCAGGAAGAGTAGAAACTAATGTTTTACCTTCTCCAGTCATCATCTCGGCAATTTTACCTTGATGTAATACGACACCACCTATGAGTTGTACATCATAGTGTATCATGTTCCAAGTCACCTCTTGTCCAGCTGCATCCCACGTAGTATCATAGCTTACCTCAGAACCATTAATGTTGATGTGAGGCTTTGCAGCTGCAAGGTCTCTATCATATTCGGTAGCTGTGGCGGTTACTTTTTCATGCTCAGTAAATCTGCGAGCAGTTTCTTTTACCACAGCAAATGCCTCAGGAAGTAACTCATCCAAAATTTCTTCTAGTTTTTCATCTCGTTGTTTTTCTAAAGCATCTATCTTGTCATAGGCATCTTCACGTTTGTCTATCTCGTGTATGGTAGTTTGTTCTATTTCCGTCTTTAAGTCAGTAATTTGTTGGTCAGTATCTGCCAAATAGTCGTTTACTCGTGTTTTGAACTCGCTGGTTTTAGCACGAAGTTGGTCGTTACTCAAACCACTTAATTTTTCATATTCTGCATTGATTTTACCCACGTATGGTTGCAGTCCCTTCACATCCTTATCCGCTTTGTTTCCAAAAAGCTTCTGTATATTATTCACTAATGAATTAATCATTTTCTTTATTTGGTATTTTTATTTCTAAAAGCGTGCCAACTTGTTATGGAGGCACCCGGTTACTAAGTGGTCAAATGTAAGAATATTTACGCTGTAATATGTATTACAACGTGTACTTAAGACCTCAATTCAAAAAAAAATATGTTGATTTGAACCACGATTAGAAACAATGCGAATTTTAATATTAGGATCTGGAGCGAGAGAGCACGCAATTGCGTGGAAACTAAGTAAGGAAATAGGTAGCCAAAACGTATATACCGCACCTGGAAATGGTGGTACACAGTTATGCGGTACTAATGTAGATGCGAAATTTACAGATTTTGAATCCTTAAGCCATTTTTGTCTCCAAAATGATATTGACACCATACTACCAGGTAGCGAAGATGCTATTGCACAAGGAGTGCGAGATTTTTTTGAAGCAAACGATGAGACATCGCATATTTATGTGTTCTCACCAGACCAATATGCTGGTCAGCTGGAGAGTAGTAAATCATTCGCCAAGGCATTTATGGCTAAGGAAAATATTCCTACCGCTGCTTATGAGGCATTCACTAAGGACAATGTAGAAGAAGGCTACGCATTTTTAGAAAAACTAGACGCCCCGTATGTATTGAAAGCGGATGGTCTTGCTGCTGGCAAAGGCGTACTTATCATCAATGAACTAGAGGAGGCCAAGGCTGCTCTTAAGGAAATGTTGGTGGACCAAAAATTCGGTAATGCTTCGCAAACGGTTGTCATAGAGGAGTTTTTGGATGGGATAGAATTCAGTGTATTCGCACTTACAGATGGTGAGCACTATGTTATTCTACCAGAAGCAAAAGACTACAAACGTATAGGCGAGGGCGATACAGGGCTTAATACTGGCGGGATGGGAGCCGTGTCTCCTGTACCTTTTTATACCGATGAGCTCAAAGAAAAGACCATCCAGCATATTGTGGAGCCTACCATCAAAGGGCTCAAGAATCAGAACTTAAATTTTAGAGGATTTGTTTTCTTTGGGTTGATAGTGGTAAATGATAATCCCTATGTGATAGAGTACAACGTGCGAATGGGGGACCCAGAGACTGAGGTGGTAATTCCGAGATTAGACGAGTCTTTTAGTGCACTCATAGAGGCAGCCAAAAAAGGAACTCTCTCCACCAAAGTGGCGAAGGCAAAAGAAGGATATTGTACAACGATATTTTCCGTAAGTGGCGGATATCCAGAAAGTTATGAAAAAAATAAGTTGATCACAATAGAGCAAGAGTCAGAGACTTTATTTCACGCAGGAACAAAAGTGGAGGACGATGCGTTATATAGCAACGGAGGTCGTGTGTTAGCTGCTACGTGCTTTGGAGATACGATGAAAGATGCTTTGGATGCTTCTTATGCTCAGATAGCTAAAGTTAGGTTTGACAAAAAGTATATACGAACAGATATAGGCAACGACCTCAAAAAATATATCAAGTAAAATGGAAGTATTAAGAAAAATATGGGGATATCTCACCTTTAGAAAAGATACAGGAGAGGGTTCTTTTCTGAAATCAATGCACGTGATCAATAAGATATCAATTCTGATGTTTATCGTAGCAATGTGCGTGCTTATTGCCAAACTGTCAAGATAGTCACTTGGGATAGTTTTTGTAATTTCACCAGCAAATTAAAGAATAGAAAAAATGTACATAGTCTTAATGGTATTGGTATTGGGTGCAAGTTGGTTAGTTCAAACCCGCTTAAAATCCAAATTTAGAAAATATTCGCAAACACCAATTAGCAGTAATCTTACAGGTAGAGAGATTGCGGAGAAAATGCTGGCTGATCACGGTATTTACGATGTGAAAGTAATATCGGTAAATGGACAACTTACGGATCATTATAACCCAATAAAGAAAACAGTAAACTTAAGTGAAGTGGTGTACAACCACCGTAATGCTGCTGCAGCTGCAGTAGCTGCTCACGAGGTGGGGCATGCTGTACAGCACGCTCGCTCTTACTCGTGGCTCCATATGAGGAGTAGGTTAGTTCCTGTAGTTTCTGCAAGTTCACGCTACATGCAGTGGATACTATTGGTTGGTATACTCACTATCCAGGTGTTTCCATATCTATTACTGGCAGGAATCGTAATGTTTGCACTCACTACCTTATTTAGTTTCATCACCCTGCCGGTAGAGTTTGATGCAAGTAATAGAGCACTCCTATGGATGGAGGAGCGTAATATAGCCCGCCAAGATGAGCTAGAGGATAGTAAGGACGCACTTAAGTGGGCGGCAATGACCTATGTATTAGCGGCTGTTAGTTCTCTCGCCACATTACTTTATTACATCTCTATATTTATGGGGAGAAGAAATTAATAGAAAAAATGCAATTGATTAAAAAACGAATAATTGCCTCAATCCCAATCCTAATGATTGGGATTTTTGTTAATGCTCAAGTCATTAAAATAGATACTGAAAAAAAGGTAAAGGACGACTTTTTTGAGAAGTCACAGAGCATTTTACCGATATACAAGTACACTGGTAATCAGATAGAGCCTTACTCAAAGTTTGGATTAGAAGTAGATGCGAACAAGCCGTGGTATACCATAAAAAAACTCCCTGAACTTTTAGGAGTAAAGGATACAGGATATACCTATATTTACTTTGCAGGAGCAGATAATGCTGTAAGTCGTGGCTATTTATTGACACTTGTTGCCAATTATCGCAGGTCGAGACGCACGGTTTATTTTTATATCGATAGGAATAATGATTTGGATTTTACCAATGACGGTGCACCAGACAGTATTACATACAAACAGAATCAATTTGAGATAACTTTGGAAAATAGTACCATCCCAGATGCTACGTATGCTATAAAATTGAGTAGATTTCAATATGGTCAAAACGTTCGGTACAAAAACTTACTCACCGAACATTATAAGGCTCATAGTGGTAAGAAAGAGTTTACCAATATTAATTATTGCTATAGAGAGCAACGTTATAACTCGGTAGCGGCACATTATAGAAGTGCTACTGATTCATTCACCATAGGAATCAAGGACATGAACGTGAATGGTGTTTATAACGAGAGTTGCACCGATAAACTGTACGTAGGAGCGTATAAAAGTCAAATTGTGAGTGACGACCTTTTTGATATGGTACCCACCATTAGTAATAATGCCTTTGAGTGGGGTGGTAAGAAGTACCGTATTGTAAGTATAGAAACTAGCGGGGCCTATGTAGAAATAGAGGAAGACCAAAATGCGGTATTGAGCAGCAAGTTAGAAATAGGTGAAAAGGCTCCAAATTTTACCTACTTCAACGTATTCAATAAAAAGCATCAACTGCGAGAATATCGTAAGCAAGAAATTTTCTTGTTCTTTTGGGATAAAGAGACATTAACCAGTGAAGACACACTCTACCTCAATAAGCTAAATACGGAGTATCCTGAGCTTAAACTAGTAACTCTGAATCACGGTGATGAGCCCAAGCAGGTGAAAATCATCTATTACTATGACAAGGTGAAGTATCCGATGGGCTACAGTAATAGCGATATTGCGGCACAATACTTTTTAGAAGATGTAAGCAGAGGTTACTACTTGGGCAAAAGGAGAAGACTTAAAAACGATAATTTGTCGCCCAAGGAGATGTACGAGTTGTTGCAGAATACGTCGAACTAACATGAAATATATTTTGCGAAGGCCATTTTGTTTGGTAGGATAATTATTTTCGTAGGGTATGAACGGAACATTAACTATCATTTTAGTAGTTATAGCAGCACTTGCCTTACTCAAGTATGGGAAGCAGTTGCTCGCCAAAGTTTTTGGTGTACTGGTAATCGGGGGATTGATCATAGGTTTTATGTATAAAAACTCGTATGGACCTTTCAAGCAAAATATAGCAGATTTAGAGCACCTTCAACAGAAATACTGCGGACCTGATGGTGACACGGATATATGTGATTGTATACTAAATCCAGCTATAGATGATATTGCAAATAGATTTACCAAGATAGAGCGAGACTCGCTCAAATATCAGAAAATAAAAGCGGCTTATGTTTTACAGAAAAGCCTGCGTGTGACCAAAGAAGCGTCACTTATATGCCTAGCCTCCAAAGGTGCAACGGAGAAATACAAAGTTTTTTTGCAAGATTTCGTACCTATCGAAAATAAATACCTCGACAAAGTAGGTGAAACTGCAAGAGGCATAGGTGAAAAACTAAAGGGAGAAGTTGCTAATTTTAAAAGCAACAAAGAGAATATAGATAGTAAGTACTAGGCTAATCCCAGAGCGTGCTTCAGTTCAGTCACCTGACTTTCCCAAAGCATGTTCATTTCTTCTACCTCGTCTTCATCTACGTAATCAGTTATAAGTAGTCCAATGTCGCCGGTGAGTTCATCTTTAGTGACTTCAAACTGGAAATACTCGTCCGCAGGATTATTGAGTAACTTGAATTTAATCAACTTGCCGTTTACTTTCTTCACTAGTTCAGCGGGGTTTTCTTCTCCATCCCATATAAATATGTAGCTTTTACTGCCTTTTATATTCACGTCGTCACAAAACCACTCAACAAGTCCAGACGGGGTAGATAAGTACTGGAATAATATTGTTGGCGATGATTTTATAACAAATTCTAAGTCTATTTTTACTCTTTCCACGATGTGTATGTTTATGATTTTTCAAATAAACAATCTTTTGTTAAATAAACAACTAAAGTGCTCTATTTTTGAAGTTAAAGTGGTAGATATATTTAAAAAGTATTCGATTTTTTACGTCTTTGTATTCACAATTTTACTTCTTGGTTTTGTGTTACATCTCGTACTCGCCAAAGGAGAGCTTGTATTATTATTTGATTCAAAGCATACTTTAAATTTGGACTCCATATTTATGTGGATTACCAAAGGAGGAGAACTCTATGGTGGTATTGCTGTAGCCTTAATTTTATTGGCATTCAAAAAGATGAGATTTCTAGGAATTTTTGCGGTAAGCATTTTGCTATCTCTTGCCGTTTCTCAGGGACTCAAGCATGGTGTTTTTCCTGACGAGCTAAGGCCTATAAAGACTTACACAGAGTTACACAAAATAGATGGTTTGGAAAGGCATAAGGTCAATAGTTTTCCTAGTGGACATACTACCGCCGCCTTTACTTACTTTACGATGGTGGCATTAGCATTTAGACGCAAGTGGATCTCAATCTTTGCCCCAGTTTGTGCTACAATGGTTGGCTTGTCACGTGTTTACTTGGGGCAACATTATTTGAATGATATAGTTGCGGGTGCAGTATTGGGTGTCTTTATTGTTACGACTGTCACGGTCTTAGCTAATAAGAAGTGGCCTGAATCAGTATGAAAAAGTGGTTTCATTCACATATCGCCTTTTTTGTAATTCTAGTTTCTTATTTGATACTCTTTCTCCCATTCTTGGGGCAAGTTCACCTCTTTGACTGGGATGAAATAAATTTTGCTGAGGCTGCACGTGAGATGTTGCTGTCAGGCGATTGGCTCAATGTCCAAATCAATTTCGAACCATTTTGGGAGAAACCTCCGCTCTTTATTTGGCTACAAGCTTTGAGTATGAAAGTTTTTGGGGTCAATGAATTTGCAGCTCGTTTCCCCAACGTATTGGTAGGTTTTGTTACCTTATTTTTACTTTATTTTCCTGTTTATAAGCATTACAGCAAGCAAGCTGCGGTATTCACAGTTCTCGTTTACTTAGGTAGTTATACATCTCATTTTTATTTCAAGTCAGGCATCATCGATCCTTTGTTCAATCTATTGATGTATCTTAGTATATTGAGTCTTATAAATGGTGTTATCAAGCGTAGAAATAGTTCATTCTGGTGGGCAGGTGTATTTTTAGGGTTAGCCGTACTTACCAAAGGTCCCGTAGCCATCTTGCTTATAGGCCTCACAGGCTTGTTGTATCAATTAGTTTACAGAATTAACTTCTATACTTGGAAGAATATCATTACGCTAGTCCTTGGTCTATTGCTTATTCCCGTGGTTTACTTTGGTGTTCATGCTTCGCAAAATGGATGGTGGTTTGTTCAAGAATTTATTTGGTATCAGGTTGATTTATTTAAAAATCCTGTGGCCTCTCACGGGCAGCCATTTTATTACCATTTTGTAGTTCTTCTTTTGGGGTGTTTCCCCATGTTTATTCTTTCATTTGGTAGAATGCTATCTAATAAGCCCGTTGCAAATGACCAAACATTCTATAGATGGATGAAAGTTTTGTTTTGGGTGGTTCTGGTAGTTTTTTCGATGGTTACCACCAAGATAGTGCATTATAGCAGTATGTGCTATATTCCACTGGCGGTAGTAGGAGGGGTGCGGGTAGCGGAGTATATCCGATTATCTGTAATTACTAAAGTAGTATTGGTAATGGTGGGTGGCTCTTGGATCATTATTCTATTACTTGCTGGTTTTTTAGCAGTGAGTCCTGAATCAGGTCTTCTCACTTTTGTACAAGGAATGATCAACGATGACTTTGTATTAGCACAATTGGCAACTCCTATAGAGTGGAATATTGTGCCATTATTCCTCGCATTCTTACTTGTGGTTGCGTTGTTTCAGTTCTTGAAAACGCCACGTAAAAGTACGCTAGCTACGGTACTAGTTACCAATACACTTATTACCGCCATGATGCTGGTAAGCTTAGTACCCAATGTAGAGCAGGCCGTACAAGGTGACTGGGTGGGTAAGCTTAGTACTTTTCAAGGAACAGAAATGGCCCATTTTACTCGTGGATTCAAAAGTTACGCTCACCGATTTTATACCAAACAGCAAGATTTTCAGGAACTCAAAGATGTAAAGGCTAAGATACTGCAAGAGTATCAAATGAGTACTTACGATATGAACGAAGCCGAAAGGAAAATTTTTACAAATGCAGTAAGAGATTATGTGATAGACTCTACAGCTATACCTGTAAGTCTGAGTGCTAAGTTATTCAAATTTGAAGAAGTAAAGGAACGTTACCCTAATCTGACCAAGACCTTTGAAGGCAATGGTTATGGGGTTTGGGAACGAGTTATTGCTGATAGATGATGACGCTCTCACCTTCATTGTTCGTGAAACGCTGCAACTCCGTAAGATTATAATTATGTACAAGTTCAGAGCTATCTATTTCTGCATCTGTAGGAGCAAAATAAGAGTCCCAGAGCACTAAAGCTGAGGGTACTAATTCTTTGCTTTTAGTTTGATTCAATCGATGCATGCTTATAATGTCAGTCTTGTTGTCTATAATTCTATTGCTTGCTACGCAGTAATAAAAAGCATTAACGTAGACTGGTCTTTTAGTCAGATTATGGTCTTCTAAATAATTATGAGCTTGCACTATAAGTTTTTGAGAAGATGATAACGATACTTGTTTATCCCAATTGATGGCCATTTTATTGGGTACGAATGGGAAAACACCCACAACAATTATCAGCACAATATTTATTATCCTCGGTGGGACAAAGTGAAATGCACAATGAATCCATTGAATGCCGCGATAAGCTATAAATGCTATAAGTGGAATAAGCACAATTAGTACACGTTGCATACCAAAACTATGAAACAGACCGTAACCCCAAAAAATACTATGAGCTGTAATATAGCCTAAACATATCCCGTATATCAAAAAAAACTCTTTCCATTCCATCTTGCCTTGTATGAGCTGGATGCCGCCGCGATACACACCTAATGCAAAAAGAATGAATATGGGTAACCCGATAAGATAGGGTAACTGCTCCACAAAGTGCCACACCGAACCTGCTCCATACTTATTTTCATCACCATTATATGGGTTGTGGTGAAACATCCATAGGAAATCTTCATAGACAAAAAAGCCTGCAATGCCGTAGATTAGAGTTCCTACAAGAACAAGTGGAGCGTACTTTATTTGCTTGGAAAAAAGTAGATATATCACAAATATCAGTCCCACGATATAACCTTCTGAACGTACAAATGGTAAAAATGAAAGAATGATAAGTGCTATGGCTGTTTTATCCTTTATTTCAAAATAAACCAATGATGTAAGCCCGAGCATAAATAGAGGCTCTGTAAGTCCTGAGGACTGTACCAAAAAAAAGGAATACGCAAAAAAACTTAAAAAAACAGCCCACCAACCTTGGAGCTTATATGACTCAAAGACTTGCTGTATAAGCCAAGCGGAAAGCAAAATACAGGTGCTATTAAATAACTGCATGCCCCACCAACCAAAAGTTGCAAAAGGAGAAGCTAGCAGAATAAACACGGGTTTGGCCCACATATCCATAAAATATTTCGGGCTTGAAAATGCTTGATGAGCTTGCATATAATGTAAGATACTATCACCATCATCGTAAGTGCTCTTATTCAGAAAAACCAAGATGAGATTAACAATAATGATACAAAGCCAAATTATTTTATTTTTACTCATAATCGAAGTGAACCGTTAATCCACTCACTATCTAAAGATGCACCGTAGGATGAATAAAAATCGATTGCAGATTGATTCCAATCCAATACTTGCCAAATCATTCGTTTGCACCCCTGCTCTTTACCAAAATCTATGCACGTATTAAATAGTTGCTTGCCAGCACCCTGTCCTCGGTATTTTTCTGAAACTATAAGATCTTCCAGGTACAGGCATCTCCCTTTCCATGTGCTGTATCTATAATAGGTAATAGCACAGCCAATTATTTTTCCATCTATCTCTGCTACAAATGCATCATATAATTTCTTAGTTCCAAAACCGTCCTCCTGCATCATTTCTAACGTGTTAGTCACTTCGTTTGGAGCTTTTTCGTAAACAGCGAGTTCATGAATTAGGTCTAATAATTTTGGGACGTCTTCTTTAGTAGCTGTACGTATAGAAATTTTTTTATTCACTAATTATAAAAGTTAATGTTAATGTAACGTGTATTTAGCTTAATTGCAGTATATTTATATCACACAATTAGAACGCAAACTTAGTAATTAATGGACTATACGGAAATATTGAAGCTAGTAGGAGCATTAGGCCTGTTCATATACGGTATGATGGTAATGAGCGATGGTATCCAAAAAATGGCAGGTACGCGTATGCGAAGTATACTTGGCTCTATCACTAGCAGTAGATTCAAGGGTATTTTTACTGGATTTTTTACCACCACTCTCATTCAGAGTAGTAGTGCCACTACGGTTATGATTGTAAGTTTTGTAAATGCAGGCTTACTTTCTCTACGTCAGGCTATCGGCGTAATTATGGGAGCTAATATAGGAACTACTATGACCGCTTGGCTCTTGGTGATTTTTGGTTTTTCTAAATTCAGTCTTGGAGATTATGTGTTTCCAATATTGGCGATAGGGGTACCGCTTTTATTTGTAAACAGAGGTAATTGGAAAAATTTGGGTGAATTCTTAGTAGGTTTTGCCTTATTGTTTTTAGGACTTAGCGGTATGAAAGAAGCGGTAGAAGGGCTGGATCTTGCTAATAGTGCTGGTTTTAGGTCTATGATAGCCTACCTCTCCGAAAAAGGATTCTTGGGTATAATGATGCTTGTCATTGTTGGTACCATAGTGACCGTAGTGGTGCAAAGTAGTAGTGCTGCTATGGCACTAACACTATCGTTATGCGGAACAATGGGCTTACCTTTTGAGATGGCAGCGGCCATTGTTTTGGGTGAAAATATCGGAACTACGATTACCGCTAATATTGCAGCGTTAGTAGGAAATGTGCACGCGAAAAGAGCTGCACGAGCTCACTTTATATTCAACATATTTGGTGTAGTGTGGATGTTGTTAGTTTTCTATTGGTTTACAAGTGGTATAGGATGGCTAATGCAACATACACAGTGGGGTAGTCCATTTGGCAATGCCAACGATGAGTCTATAAGATACTCACTATCAGCATTTCATACAGTATTCAATATCATCAATACCCTTATACTAGTCTGGTTTGTATCACTTATAGAACGAACCGTTGTACGCTTCACGCCAAGCAAGGGAGAAGAGGATGAGGTATTTAAGTTAGAGTATATAGGGTCTGGGATATTGGCTACGCCTGAGTTATCGGTACTGGAGGCTAAAAAGGAGTTAGTCAAGTTTGGTCAGCTCTTACTCAAAATGCATAAAAAAACACTAAAACTAGTAAATGCAACAGGTAAAAAAGAGCAAACAGCTCTTATTACCAAAATCAAAAGCTACGAAGAGGTAACCGATAGGATACATCATGAAATAAGCAGCTTCTTGGCCAAGGCAAGTAGTAAAGAAGTTTCAGAAAGCACTTCGGAACAAATAAGAGGTTTACTTGGTGCATCTAGTGACTTGGAGAGTATAGGTGATATCTACTTCAATATGGCGATGCAGATAGAGAAAAAGACGAAGGATAAGGTGTGGTTTGATCAGAAGCAGCGTGATTATCTTACCAAATACTTCAGTCAGATTATAGAAGCTTATGATGAGATGGTATCTAACTTGGACCAGAAAGTTGAGGTATTGAATATTTCGAAAGCTGCGGAACTAGAGCAAGAAATAAATGCTACAAGAGATAAGCTGCGTAAAAAACACTTGAAGAGTATAGAAAAACAAGAATATAATTACCACAGTGGATTGATATATAACAATCTGTTTTCTAGTTTAGAAAAGGTAGGTGATTACATTATTAGTGTTTCGGAGTATATCAGTGGTAAGAACCTAATTTAAGAAGGGTAACTTCTTTCTACTGCTGCACTCTATAAGAAAATGCTGCTTCTAGCAGAAGATATCAATTAGATGCCTTTTGTTTAAATACATTCACAAGCCTCCAAAATGGATGTGACTTTTATTATTTTCCCTCGCAAAAAAAACTATGATGAAACAAATAATTATGCTATTCGTCTTTATTTTCTCCCCATTCATTTACAACACACAAGCACAAACTACCATCGATTTCAATGTCGACGCAGACTGGACTGCATCTTCATCTGGTGGCTATACGAGCTACCAAACAAACCATTCCTACTCGCAATCCGAGTGGACCTTTACCGGTGGACCAGCATTGAGGCAATCGACCACTATACAAGATGGCGAGCCAGCCACTGTCGGCAACACTGGGAGAGCCTGGAGAATTCGTGATAACAGTAGTGCTTCTTTCACTGCGACGCATAATACGTGTGGCACACTAACCCAATTTGGTTTTGATGTACGACGATGGGACGGGTCTCCTAGTCCCAACTTTGTAGTACAGTATAGTGCCAATGGAGGATCTACTTATAGTTCAACTATCGTGACTATCAATAATACTTACTTAGGTAACAGTTCGGTTTATAAGACATTTAGTTATTCTATTCCTGTAGCAAATCAAGTGCATACTTCGGCTAATCAATTCATAGTTCGCGTAGAAGCAGCAGGCTCTACCGAGCGTATAATGATCGACAATTTCACATTTACCAAAGCGACTGTAGATAACTCTACTGGTGTTTCTAACACAGCCGTTAGTAGTGGGAGTAGCACCATATCGTGGACTAACCCTGCTACATTCAACAATATTATCGTGGTTGCTAGTTTATCATCTATAACAACTGCTCCTGCCGATTGCGTAGATCCTACGAGCTGGGTGGCTAGTTCAGATTGGAATAGCCCAAGTAGCGTTTCCTCACAAATGGGGTCTGGTTCCTCAACGGAGTACGTCGTATACCGTGGAACAGGAACATCCGTAACACTCACAAACCTTCCATCCACAGGCATACTTCATTATAAAGTATTTACACAACTTAATCCTTGGAGCGATGGTGTATCAGGTAACACGGCATTACCTGTAGATTTAGTAAGTTTTGGCGGAGAAGTAAAGAATAATATCGCAGAATTGAAGTGGGTAACTGCATCAGAAGTTAACAACAGTCACTTTGAAATCTTAAAATCTAAAGATGGTATGTATTTTGAGCAAATAGGTTCAGTATCTGGTGCTGGTACTACTAATAGTTACACGGACTATGCATATAGCAATGTAATGACTGGTACTAAGGAATACTACCAACTCAAGCAGGTAGATTTTGATGGAAAATTTGAGTATAGTAATGTCATATCCCTGGGCGAATCTGCCGATCCGGCGAGTATTATAAAGGACCAAGCTAGCAGTATCAAAATACAAGCCGAGGGTGAGACTGAAATTGTTATTTTGAATAAAAGTGGTAGTATCATCTATCAAAATTCCGTGTCAGAAAATATTATCCTATATAAAAATATCTTCCCGAGAGGTCTTCATATTATCAAAGTTCAAAATGCAGATAATTTCGAATTAATAAAATGGGTAAATCTTAATTAACTAAGCACAAGTAATTTAGATGCCTCTTTTTTATCCTTATTCGGTTTTAGCACGGTCTATTTAATTTTGCGTTATGACTCATCCTAATTTATTTGAAATAGTAGAAGTTAAAAAAGCCATTGCTCGTATCAATAATCTAACAAGTGAAACACGACCTGAATGGGGAAAGATGAACTCAGATGCTAGCCCACTGTTGTGTGCCTTATGAGTACGAGTATATGCCAGAAAAATATGGCCCTCCAGCTACAGGTATAAAGCGTTTTTTGCTACTTTTCTAAAATCTACCGTGGCAGGCTCCAGTCCCTACAAGAAAAATAGCCGAACAGCTCCTGATTTTATGATTGTAGATGAGCGAGAATTTGAAACCGAAAAACAGCGGTTAATTGATTACTTAAATCGTACACAAGACCTTGGTGTAGAACATTTTGTAGCGAAGCCAACGCAGAGTATGGGTATGTTTACCGCCGATGAGTGGAACACCATGTTTTACAAACATTTAGACTACCACCTAGTGCAATTTGGAGTTTAGGGTAAAATTATAAAATCGGAAGCTTAGTCCTCTAGTATTCTGTAGCTTTCCAGATTGCCGATACCCCAATCGTCTAACTCTTCTTGACTCCAAAGGTCTGGGAAAAAGATGCGTTTTTGATAGCGTGGCAACATATACTTACGCCAGTCACTCCCTCCAGTAGCTTCTTCTACGGTACCATCTGATTTTGCCAAATATTTACCAGCAGCGTTATAGTGAGCCATTACCCATCGCACATTCATTGTGTGGTCATAGTGTCTCATAGCGTTAAGTAGTTTTGTGTCGTTACGTTGGTCTTCTGGTAGTGACTTGAATCGTGTCCAAAGGTTGGTCGTATTGTACTTTTTCATGAAGCGTATGAAATCCTTACGATACTTAAGCTCAAAGTTGCTGAGTAACATATTCTTATTGCCAGTTCTGTGATCTTTGCCAGCGGCCTGCCAATAAAGGTGCTCAAAAGCGTGACTGTAAGGTGTATCTCGGTTTATAGTGGTTCTAAATCTATTGTCTATAAGATTTATCAACTCTGTACTCGCAAACTCAATCTTGCGATATTGGGCACTCTGAAAACCACTAGCAGGAGTGAGGGTATGTCTGAATTTTTGGTATTGCTCCATACTCATCCCGTCACCCATCACTTCAAATGAAGAAGCCAGCACATCTACATAACGGCTTACTCGATATAGTTTTTCGGCAAAGAAATCAACCGTGAGTTCTTCTTTTTTTGATACTTGCTCTATTTCCCAAAGCATCATTTTGAAGAGTAGTTCATTTACTTGATGGTACATAATGAAGACCATCTCGTCGGGGTATTGGGTGCGTTGTTGTTGCAGACTAAGCAATGCATCCGTTTTGATATAATCCCAATAGTTGATGTAGTTGGCGTGTAAAAGTCCCTCTAAGTGCGTGTCTAGGTCTTGCCCGCTGGCACTAAACTTTTCTTCTAACTGCTGTAAAAGTTGCTCTCTTTTTTCGCTCATCTCTGGGCAAAGAAAGTGTATTTTATTTGTACTTATGCTTATTACGGGGTGTCTAATTGTTAACGGAGTACGAAACCTGTAAACCTAGTGATATGTTTACTTCTACACTGTATTTGGTTCTATCTACGGGTTGCGTAGAAAATCCCCAATAGAGTTGTGGTATGTCTGATTGTCTCACCGCACTTGTTTGTATTATGACCTTTGGTATAACCGAACATCGCTTATGAGCTTGTAAAATGATGCCTGTTTCAATGCCCACTTGCGGAAGTATTGACCACCCACGGTCATTTGCATAGTTTTCGGCACTTCCTAGAGTGTAGTCATTTATAATATTATAATATTCATCTTGGTAAAATACCGTGTCGGGAGAGTTGATTGTATAATAAGTAGACAAGCTATGTTGCCTGAAATGAGCAAATAAGCCTAAATTGGCAGAGGTATAAAGGCTTAAACCTGCAAGTGTGAAGTCACGTTGTATGCCTGCTTGTATTCCTATTCCTGCATTCCTCGAATCAAAACTATGCGTTCGCACACTATCCCCTTGTGGTAATCGGTAGAGGTGTTTTACATCCGTACTGTAATAGTCCTTATCTTTTATGAGATATAAAGCGTTTTCGGAGTTGTGGTAATCAAAGCCTGCTAAGCGTACAAATAGATCCGTTTTCTTGTTTTCGTTAGTAAATGTTATTCCAATACTGTACGGAACGGCATAGTCATTTTGCACGAGCAATGGTATATTGGCGGCTATACTTTGAAGTTTGTATTGACATAGTGCGTTGGTGCTTATAAGCACTGCTGAAAAGGTGATTAGCTGCTTAATCATAGTATTATAAGAGTTGGTAGGTGAACTGTATGGCTGGCCTTATATCAGAACCAATAGTATTTCCGCGATTGGTCAATGTTCCGTTTTCAAGTCTTTTGTCGGCCCAATAGGTACCCCAATTTAGTTTTGGAACCAATGAAAATCTAGTTCCCATTTGATATACAAATCCTAATTCAAAGTTGCAAGTGGGCACCACAGAATTAAAATGTGTTTGAGCAGTTATGGGGTTGGTGATGTATTTAATATGGTTTTCTCCGATTCTTGTGCCTTGCGATATGTAGCCTTCATAACCAGATCCTATATATGCCTCAAAACGTTCTTGTTCTATAGATACAGCATTTAGCACTACTCCTAGCCCAATGCTAGCGTAGGTAATGAAATGGGTAAATTGTTTCTGCTTAGACATACCAATAGTTACACTGTGCGATTTGGTATATATTAATTCTGATTTGCCTGCTGCTGGAGTGTTTTTTGAGTAGTCGTGTAGTAGATAGGTGTTATACGTCCAACTCGAAGCTTGGTTATCATAAAACTGTCTCCAATAAACAGATGATCTGAACGACCCATAAGAAAGAGAAAAACGATAAGGACTCTGTGATTTACCGAGTGTTATTCCGTATTGACGGGTGAGATCAAATTTTTGATTGGATAAGGGCGTATTCACAAGCAAAGAAATGGATAAAGAGTCTGCTTGAGCCCAAGAAGTAAATGAAGTGACGAGGAAGAATATGCCGAAGAAGAAGGTTTTCACGATTACTAAGTTTTACGGGTTGAAAACGTATGAAAGCTGGAAACTACCTGCCATACCGAGGTCTACCACGCGGTTATAACTTACCTGATTATTCAAATCGTAATTCAGATACTCGTATAAGCTCGCGGTGGCTTGTAGTTTGGGTATGAATTTGAGTTTGTCGTTGAACGATAATACAGCACCTATTTGTGCATTGAGTTGAGGTACAAAAGATATTTTACTTTCTGAGTTAGATTCAGGGAATGAAAAAGATGGAGCGTACTCATTATTAAAACCCGTTGGATTTTCACTATATATCGTGAATGATTCAGTTCTATTGTAATTTAGTTTATTGCCATAAAGCTGAATACCTACGCTTGTGTAAATGGGTATGTTCTTAAACGAATAGTCAGATCGCAACGCGACTCTTAATCCTATAGCATCACTATGAGTCGTTTGATACTGTGTCAGTATACTATCGCCATCTGCTAGCATATACTTTGGTCGTTCGCTTAGGGTAAATTCATTAGTTTCACCGTCAAGATAGGAGATGGTATTGTACACTCCATTCACCGTGTATCGTTGTGTTCCATTCTCACCAAATCCAGATAATCCCAATTCTAACATTCTGGTTTTTTCGGCGATTTTGAATGTGGCACCTAAGTTTAGGGTGTTATGATGACCTAAGTTTCCACCTAGTGGGGCTTGAAAATCGATACTGTGAAGACGTAGTTGACCGTATGAGACTGATGCTGCTAAACAGGCTAAAAGAGAATACAAAAATTTCATTGTTGAGTAACGCAAGTTAGGACCAGTTATTTTACCAGTTCGTCAATTGCAACCCTATTTAACACTATTATAAATTGGCCTGTTGGTAAAATGATAACAGCATTTCGATATTGCTTACTGAAGTCATTTATTTATTAAATCGTGTAAGGCGTCATTTGCAGAATTAGAAATGGTTATTTTTGATATATGGCTTATTTCCGACTCCTAATTACTGGCTGGTTCTTTATTTTGTCCTATATCGTTTCAGCTCAATGGGAGCCTAAACTTTTCAATAGTCAAGATACGCGAATATCATTAGTCAACTATGTTCACTCCAACTTAGCCTATGGTCATAATCAGAAAAACCTCATATACAAAACGGAAGACAACTGGGCTACATTCACCACATATATTGGTAAACTGGACCCAAATCAGGAGGCGGTTTATTTTAAAATGAAAGATAAAGTGCACGGTGTGATAGTGTCAAGGAGCAATAGAATGCTCTTTGAAGATAGCTGCTTTGTGTACATTACTAGCAATGGTGGCTATGATTGGGATGTAGTTTACAAAACTCCTATCCCTAAGGCATCGCGTGATTGGGGAATTGATTCTGAGCCGCTGTATGTAGAAGAATTAGGTGATAAATTATATGTGTTGTTTGGCGACTTAGTAAGTCACGGTTATCTAGATGGTTCCAACTGGAAATCATCACGAATTACAAGAAGTAGGGAAATAAATAATAGTCAATTCAGAGTATTCACTGATTCGGTGTGGATGCTTCAGAATAGAAGCAATTTTTGGTACACTCAAGATGCAGGGAATTATTGGAAAAATATTGGTGGCTATACGCAGTTTACCCTCGGAGGTGACCACTTGGCCGTATATAACAATACAATTATTCGCTTTACCAAAGGGAACTATGAGTGGGAGGTAGTGGCTACTCACGATATGAACTTGGATTTAGGGGCCGTGTTAGAACTATCCGAGAATTATGTGCTAATAAATTACTACGATTGGCGGACCAGTGGGCAACAACATGTCGTTTTTGATTATAAGCGTAATCGATTTATAGAGTTAAACGGCAACTCCACTTTTTTTGACTTAGCGGGATACTCCAATGAGAAACCCTGGACAGTAATAGACAGTGTATTCGTGGAGTATAGCAAAAGTTATTATGGTACGCTCCGCCAAACCACAGATTTTGGTGTCACGTGGGAGACTATTTATCAAGCAGAGAGGAATGAAACACCAATTATTGAAGCCATAAATTTTGATAAAAATATAGGCCTAGCGGGCGGAACATCTTCAGAGATCTTGTACTACACTTTAGACTATGGTGAAACGTGGCAAGAAGCAACTTTACAAGAGTTAGGCATAGGAACAGAAAACTATGTTGACATCAACTACGACATTGGCTCTGAGGTATTTGTGACTACCGACCAAGGAACCTATCACGCATACGACAATCAAGGATCAATTGACTTTGATAAGGTGTTGGTGGTGCTAAATGGTGCACCACTTACACTCCTGGATATTACGAATATAGAAGAGACATATTGCACCGCTATGGATGCCGCTAAGGTATACTTATTGCAATGGGTAAATGATACTTGGCAAGTGCTATATGAATACGATAGATCGGAATTTCGCAATGAACGTATCCAAGATAAGATGATTCAAAATGATGAGTACGTGGTATTCCAAACGTATCGTACGGCTCATATTTATGATAAGAATACAAAACAGGTAAGTCATATCACAGATGGATTATTCAATACGCCTCACGATATTCTCTTCCTAGGTAGTGATTCGGTGTTTTTCAGTTCCTTAAATGGAAGGCATTACTACGATATAGTGTCAAGTCATTTCGATACAACTTTCTGGGAGCTTGAGGTCTCTGGAGATTTGAAAGGGATGGAGAGCATAGCACAAGGGGCAAATGGCACAATGAAGATATGTAATCGTGGGATGATATACGAGACATCGGACTTAGTAAATTTTACCCAAGACGAGACGATGTATCATTATGACGGATATCTAAAGCTGGTATATGCCAATGGCTCGTATTGGTGTGGTGGCGGATATAATCTGTACCAAGAGAAGATAACCGACACCAGATCAGAGGCTAACTTCATTAAGATAGAGTCTATATTTCCCAATCCTACGGCAGACCAACTAAACGTCTGTTTCCAATTAGAAGAAGAGACTGAAGTACAATTTGAGATTTATACGTATGAAGGTGAATCTGTTTCTGAATATGCAGAGAGGTATCGCAATGGTATACATTTATACTCACAGGATTTAGGAAGGTATTCTCCGGGATTGTACTTTTTACGAATTATAACCAGAAATTCAGTGAATACCTACAAGATACTCGTAGAGTGAATTATTGCCGAATGCCGAGGAGCTTAGAAAATAGAAGATAGGCTAATGCTCCACCGAGGATAGGCGAAAGAATGTATACACTAAAGAAACTGCCTCCATAAGTAGGATAAGCGGCATTGCCCCAACCTCCTAAGTACGCCACTATACGCGGACCGAAATCTCGTGCAGGGTTTAGTCCTGCCTGTGTATACGGAGCCACCACAAGGATAATTATACCTACGGTGAGTCCTATGAATACGGGATTGAGATAGGAGTATCGTTTATTCTTAAATCCTAAGATAAAAATCACCAATACTAGCGAAAAAGTTCCCAAGCCTTCTGCCAAGCAAGCCGTGAGATGCTGCACATTTAGGGCAATAAATTCACCAAACATTACAGCACTTTGGGATGAATTTGCATCACCACGAATGATGTTATTCTGTAACTCAAATAGCATTAAATCCTTATTGACTAGAGCAAAAAGTATCGCTCCTGCAGTAGCAGCCCCCAAGAGTTGAGCGACAATATAGGTCGGCACTCTGTTCCACTTACATTCATTATTAAGGGCAAAGGCAATCGTAACAGCAGGATTTAGATGTGAATGACTAAAAGATTGTGTGCTATAAATAGCTGTGGCAACTCCCAATGCCCAGATCAGGGCTATTTGCCAAAGTTGCAATGGGAAATACAGAATAGAAACAGCGACTGAACTACATCCTATAAAAACAAGGATAAATATCCCGATATACTCACCAAGTGCTTCTTTCCAGTAGCTCATTTTAGTTGCGAAAAGACGTACTTCATCTCTGCGGCTATTTGCATACTTCGCTCATTATACATTTGGGCTTCTCGTGGCGTACCATCTGATACTTTAGGGTCTTCGTAGGGCAAAGAAATACGCTCCGCATCTGCTATGATGGGGCATTTTTCATCTGCATCGCTACATGTCATTACAGCAGCAAATTCTTTACGGGGATTGTATGCATCATTGTATCGTTTAGAAAAAAGAGTCATAGGGACTTTTTCTTCAGTAAAATTCACTTTGTAGGTAGGGTTACTATAATTGGCTATTTTTTCTACTGCAAAACCAATATTCTTAAGTGTTTCAATTACAGTAGGATATACTGCCGTGACTTCCGTTCCACCTGAGTAGCATCTCGTTTTTACTTCAAAGTGAGCCGCCATCGTTTTAGCCCAAACCTGACAGAGGTGACTTCGGCGACTATTATGCGTGCAGATAAAATTGAGGCGAATTATCGCTTCATCGTTTTTCTGTTGTTGTATATAATCAATAAGCGGTGTAAGATCATTCTTACGTTTTGCGGATATGGAATCGCTACTCAACGTATTGATGAATGATAAAATCGGCTTATTTATAATGCTCATTATGTGGTAAGGGTAAATGTGAATGTACGCTGCGAAGATAGCCTTACACCTTAATACATCACTATAGGTATTATGGCCTATAACGAGGTAATATAAAATGAAATCATTTACCTTTGGGCAGGACATTGTATAATCACACAATGAAAAGCATTATCCATTGCCTTTTTGGCTTATTAATTCTATCAAGCACCAGCGTCTTTGCCCCAATCTGCGAATCCTAAACCATTTATAGAAATGACAGGAACAGCCGAGATAAAAGTAAATCTAGACCAAATATTCATAAGTATTCTGCTACACGAAAATTTAGATAAAGATAAAAAGACTATTACCCAACAAGAATAAGACCTCATTAAAGCACTTCAAACGGTAGGTATAGCCAAAGAGAAACTAGTAGTGACCGATGCCAATGCGTATTATGGTAAATCTGGTTTTATGACCAATGATGTGGTAAATCGCAAAAAGTTTGAACTAGAAGAAACGAATGCCACACAAGCTCTCAAAGCCTTGGAGCAGTTAGATCTACTGCATGTATCTCGCGTGTGGACTATTCGCAGGTTGACGAGTATAAGAAACAACCCAAAATATAGTGAATAAAACAAATTAAAAAAAATCCTCAAAATGAGGATTTTTTTTAATTTAATGCGGTAAAACTTGTTAATGCAATATCAATACTTCTTGTCTTTTCATTATAATTTGAACTAATACCTAAAATTTCGAGTCCACCGTATTTTCCCAAATTCATGATGGTTCCTTGGTGACCTTTTGATTTTAACCATCCATTAATGGCTATTTGTGCGACGTCTTGATAAGTTGTTTGACCACTTATTTGTATCCTTGCTAAAATTTCACCTCTACCAATATAATCATATTCAGTAGTATCAACACCAACATCATTTAGAATCATAATTACTTCATTTTTCGGTAACGAATTAAGATAACTGTGTGAAGGTCTGTGACGACAACCATTTGTTGCCATATACTCAACAGAGCCTTTACTGTGCAATTCGGCACCTACTTTACTAAAGTATACCTCAACCTTGTTGTTTCTTTTTTCGTGGTATGCCATAACTTCATCAAACAAAACCTGATTCATAATAGAATCATTAAACCCTTGACTAGAATCATTAAACCCTTGTGAATAAACAGGTGTTGATAGTATAACGAGTAAAATTATGTTGATTATCTTTTTCATACTTCAAATATAAGGGCCAAAATTATTATGTCTTATAATGCTGATTCCGATGGGTATAACGAAAACGAGGACAAGCTAAACCAAGACTTTAAGCAAATCACTGTTTCTGCGAGTATCTATACCGAGTGGAGCATCTTGGAGTAGAAAGTTTAAACTACTTCTTAGTATAGTTTTCGAAATCTGAATGAAAAGCGACCCCCCGGTCGCTTTTTTTATTTACGTGCGGTGAATAGAGTTAATGCAATATATATGTTTCGTGTTTTCTCATCATATGATGAACTAATACCTAAAATTTCGAGTCCACCGTATTTTCCCAAATTCATGATGGTTCCTTGGTGACCTTTTGATTTTAACCATCCATTAATGGCTATTTGTGCGACGTCTTGATAAGTTGTTTGACCACTTATTTGTATCCTTGCTAAAATTTCACCTCTACCAATATAATCATATTCAGTAGTATCAACACCAACATCATTTAGAATCATAATTACTTCATTTTTCGGTAACGAATTAAGATAACTGTGTGAAGGTCTGTGACGACAACCATTTGTTGCCATATACTCAACAGAGCCTTTACTGTGCAATTCGGCACCTACTTTACTAAAGTATACCTCAACCTTGTTGTTTCTTTTTTCGTGGTATGCCATAACTTCATCAAACAAAACCTGATTCATAATAGAATCATTAAACCCTTGACTAGAATCATTAAACCCTTGTGAATAAACAGGTGTTGATAGTATAACGAGTAAAATTATGTTGATTATCTTTTTCATACTTCAAATATAAGGGCCAAAATTATTATGTCTTATAATGCTGATTCCGATGGGTATAACGAAAACGAGGACAAGCTAAACCAAGACTTTAAGCAAATCACTGTTTCTGCGAGTATCTATACCGAGTGGAGCATCTTGGAGTAGAAAGTTTAAACTACTTCTTAGTATAGTTTTCGAAATCTGAATGAAAAGCGACCCCCCGGTCGCTTTTTTTATGCTTGTTAGTCGTACCTTTGAATGAAGTAAAAGAGATGGCAAAACAGCTTTGTTTTTCGCGTATATTGGTTGTTATGGCCTGCTTGTTCTTTATGTATAATGTTAATGCTCAGAATATTGTAACACGTTATCTAAATCATACGCTCAGAGATACGAGCAATCCCGCTAATCCTAAGTTTATAGCTTATCCTACCATTTCTTATTCTCCAGAGACACTTTTTGAGTTTGGCCTCAGTGGTTTATTGGTTTACAGAGCAAAACGCGATACTATTAATCGTCTCTCGGAGATGCAGGGTTTTGGTTTTGTGACACAAGAGGGGCA